>Ga0214543_1000125_pt1 | contig 103673 bp, 55 predicted proteins | sample CNSS2metaG_FD_160094 | JGI IMG/M metagenome (GOLD analysis project Ga0214543, IMG submission 160094) | Root nodule microbial communities from cowpea collected in UCLA plant growth center, Los Angeles, California, USA - CNSS2 | ecosystem: Host-associated > Plants > Roots > Nodule | place: USA...
ATACATAATATATATATATATATATATATATATATATATATATATATATATATATATATATATATATATATATATATATATAAGAGTTCATTAAGTTTAATTTGTGTGTTTGTAACAGATAAATTATCTACGGATTTCGTATTAAAACTCTATAAAGTACAAAAACTTTGATGTATAAGAATCTAATCTGTTGATTCAAATCATACATTTATTCCCACAAGGCATATACTTTATGGGTGTGACATAACATGAATTTGAAAGTAGCAATGGTCATTAGGTGATGTCAAGAAAGTCGAAATCCGTTGATAACGTATAAAAATGTGTTACATAAGTTGAAAGTTGAATAGAATAAAATCCCAGCATTGGGTTGTTAATTATTCTGAAGTGAGACAAGAGAAACTTGAAAAAACATAGAATGTTGATATGTTATACTAGACATGAATAAATCTTTATTAAAGGTAGCTTGGTAATGACAAAAGAAAGTTGTAGGTATATGTCCTTCTCCTGTACCAATCACATCCCCAAATCCCTTCAGATCATAGGACTCTCTTTACACCTCCATCTCCACTTAGTGTTATGGAAATCCCTAAGACCCTTTCGGAAATTTTTCATATTTACTACAATTTCTTTCTACTATTTTTTATCCATTCAAAGCCTGCTTCTTCCATATATGTATTTATATATATTAGTGTTTTTAATAGCACTTTGTTTTTATTATTTTAAATAGAACATTGTTTTTTTTTTCAAAATAAAGATCGAATCTTGGGCTCAAGCCTGGTCCCTAATCACTAGAAAGCCCAATTTTGTGTATGTCTGGTTATCTTTTCTTTAGAAAATTTTCTGTAAAATATTTTTTGTCAGTCTTGTATTCAACTTTTGTTTTTTCTAATTTCTCTGAATGTGAGTTTCTCTGAATGTTATGATTTACATTTTATTCATTTAGTGGATGAAAAAGTGAAATCCAGGATTTGGAGTTGCATTTGGTGCATTAACAAAAATGGGGTTGTGAGAAAATAATTGGGGAAGAAATGGGGAAAGAGAAAGCAGAGTTTTTTCTCCTGAATTCACTGATTTAACATTAAACTTAACAGGAATTGCTTACAAAATGATGACAAGGTAGAAGACAATAACTGAGATTGGTATGATGCTAAAGATGAGTATGAGAAGAGTCACATGAAGTAGAGGTATGTGACCCCATCAATCAAACTCATTATTCATCTCTGATTCACAGCTGCAGAACAGAAGCAGATGCTAAATTCACACACTTTGTACGTTCACCATGACTTACGAACTCACTATAAATTGTTTTTCTGCCACTCAAATGAATAACTATTACAGGACTAGCCCATGGTGTAGGAAGGGCTGGGTAAGTTGATCACAGTGGTTTTAACCTTGGTCATCATGTTTATGCTGTTGGTAATCCCTTGAGATCCAATGCCACTGTCCTTTATACCCTGTCAGACAGCATTTGTTGTTAATAATGGCTCTCACATTTGGATAAACAATTTCATAATTTCTAGGTTTTGGAAATAGCAATCGTGAATTTTCAGAATTTGGTTGGTTTTAGACTGGGTTCACCTGGAAGGGGAAATGGTCTGGTCCACGAGCTGGGGCAGAATTTATCTGAACTGTTCCTGTTTCCATTGCATCACTGATCAGTATTGCTTTGTTTACATCCTTTGTGAAGACACATCCCTGCACAAGTTCAATTTGTTCATACAAGTTACATCTATGATAAGAAAGCATTGTATAAAGTTTGAGGGCTATAATTTTGTTACCTGAAGTCCAAAGTTGCTAGCATTACAATGATGGATTCCTTCTTCAACTGAATTGATCCTAATTACTGGCAAAACTGGGCCAAATGGCTCTTCCCATGCAATTCTCATGTCTGGCCTCACATGATCCAATAGCAAAGGCCAAATGAGATTGCCTTCTCTTTTGTACTCCTGGCAGAATGTTGCTCCTTTCTCCTTAGCATCCAAGACCAGGCCTTCAATGTAGTTGGCTGATGATTCTGACACAACTGGAGTGATATCACTGTCATCCTCTGGGGCTCCCACAGTTAGTTTTGCCACATTAGCCTTCACTTTCTCAACCAAAGCATCAGCTACAGACTCCATTACCAGGACAACCTTAACAGCAGTGCACCTCTGCCCACTTTTGTTGAAAAAAATATGGAATTAGAATTCAAGTAAAATTCCTTAAGAATGTGATTTTTGTTGTTGCTGAATTATATCTGACATATACCAGAAGGAAAAGCACATGATGCTGAAATTCTAACCATTTAGCATTCATCTCATGTGGTAGAATACACTGATATTAGAAGCAATACCTCACAGTTCTACCAAATCAGTGCATTAAAGGAACCCTTGTCACAGAAGTACTAATACAGTTGTGACATTACCTGTATGAAAAGCCTCCCTTTATGATGTTTATTGCAACCAAATCCAGGTCAGCATCCTCAAGAACAATGCAGGCATCTTTTCCTCCCAACTCCATTTGCAGAGGAATCATTCCTGCTTTCTTTGAAATTCCAATGCCAGTATCTCCACCAGTGAAGCTGAAAACCATAGTCACAAGTCAGTGGAGGAAAAATTTCTAGCACATGGAAATTGAGGATGTGTAGTATGATACTATCACAGCGTCATCAAAAGGGGAGTAAACTGTCACCTTATACAGTTCACTCCTGGATGCATTGTTAGGAAGTCACCAATTTCTGAACCTTTGCCAGTGACACAGTTGATTAGGCCCTTGGGAAAACCAGCCAAGTGAAAGCAGTGAATCATGTGCAGACCAGAAACGGCTCCCTGAAATGGATCATTAAACAAACCTTAGAAGGAGCAACAAAAGAAAGAAGGGAAGAAACTAAGGAAATAAAGATCCTGGAATGGAACGGTTGTTGCTGTGATCTGTTTAACTTAACGCTGCCATGGCACTTTTTTTACATGAGCTAGTTGTTACTGTGAGAGTGTGGATCTATTCAAGTAGTGGTATCTCTGGAGGGTTTCACAATGAAGGATATAATTACCTGAGTTGGAGGCTTGAGCACAATGGAGTTTCCAGCAATCAGTGCAGGGGCAATTTTGGAGACAGCAAGATTGACAGGGTAGTTAAAAGGAGGAATAGCTAAAATCACTCCAAGTGGAATCTGAAAATCAAATGAAACTTTCTTAGATCACATAAAAAACCAAATCTAAAAGCATGAAGACACTAGGCTACTCACCTCATCACGATCATTCAATTTGCTAGTCATTGAAAGTTACTAAGATAATGGAATCTGATGCAGGCATTACACAACAATATGAACTCAGGGTTTTGATATTGTGTCTTTTTGTTTGTGTGAGTTGGTAAAAATATTTTATTACATTTATTTTCCAGATGTAGCTGACTGTGTCCAGGAATTACAGAAGAACTTTTCCATGATAAAATATTTCTGGAATGACTAAGGTCTATGGTGTCCACTGTCCAGTATGCAAGTTCTGCTTTATCAGTGTTATTAAAGTTGACCTCCCTCGATTTTTGCTCTAGTTATACTTAAACCTTTCTTGATCTATAAATTTTTCTTACACGTAGACATCTTGAAAGAAAAGAACTTTGTAGATGAACAAGAACTTGATTCCTCTAGTTTATTTTAAAAAGATAATGTGTATTTATCCTTGACCTGATTATTTTTGTCTTTTATCCACCAATACATGATATACATGAGTTTAAGAGACCGTGCCTTCTCTCTCTGATATTACTGTTTATTGCTTATAATGTCCCTACTCCATCACCCCCTTTAAATGTGAGAATTGTTTTATCCATTCTCTTTGATATTTCACCCTGAACAGAATCTTTTATGTTAAAATGTAAGCTTCAATGCAAAAATGTATGACAAGCCAGGAATAGGTGAATTTTGAGCTGTGAAGTCTTTTATGTGTAAATTTAAGTTTGAAAGAAGTGTTGAGATAAACCTTGGATGTGAGGCAATATTTGGTCCTTTCATTTCCAGGAAAGCTATCAGACACCAAGAACTTTCCCTCTCCCAGAATCCTTACCCCTTCTTCAGCACAGTAAGAAATCAGATCACCAGATCTTACAACCTTCAAGGAAATACAAAACCAGTTATCTCCATCCTTCAAAGTAATAGTCCAGAACAATAATTCAACTTGATTCACATAACCCGTGACACAATATTCACCTCTGTAACAGCATCTTTGGCTGGCTTTGCTATTTCTTTCACCAGACACTCTGCAATTGGAGCCTTGTGCTCTTTAAGGATAGCAGCTGCCTTGTGAAGAAGTTCAGCCCGCTTCCACAGTGGGGTCTTTGCCCATAATTTTTGTGCAGATTTTGCCAAGTCCATCACCTTGTTAACCTCCTCTTGTGAACAAGCTGCATGAACACCATTTAGACCTTATTCTAGAGCTTATCACACACACTTATCTTCACTTACTGTAAAAGTAAACAAAAAGAAGAACCTTGCTTTCAAGATTTAGTTTGGTCACACAAAACAAGAACTTGAGCCCTAAAAATACAAAATTTAGTAACAGACACTGTTTTCTCCTCACTAGTAAAAATTAAACATTAATTGTTTCGCTACTAACTTTAGCTGACATCTAGAATTAGAATTCTCAAGCTTCTAGCAACATCCACACGTAAAGGGCTTCATATCCAAGAAGGGAAATCACTGTATGAGCAAAGTGCTAGCATATGAGATAATTTAATTAGGTGATTTACCTTGAACTTTGTATTGAGTCTTTCTTGTAGTGGGGTTGATGATGGCAACACTTTTCCCAGAAGAAGCTTTCTTCCACTCCCCATCGGCATAGTACTTGTACACATCTCCATCCAAAATCTCTGCAAAGACACCAGTCCCGGGAGCCATGTTAGAACAGATATGCAGGTGAAATGCAAAAGTCCGAACCAAGAGAAGTTTTTATAACGGCTTGATGAAGAGGAAGAGGGGTTTTGAAGGTTAGGAGGAGTGTCTGGTGTAGTATGGTTGGTCTGGTTTTTCTTTTTTCTGGTGATGGTTTGGTGTTGAGTGACAACATGCGTCGTATATGTAAGGAGAAGGTGAGCCACGCATGGTTTTGTCGTACGTGTCCTGTGACATTGGGACAAACAAGAATTTGTTAGGTGTATGGTTCTGAGATTGCCATGTGTGGTTTCATTATCTTAATCACCTTGTCCTCTCTATCTTTAAACTCTCATAATTTAGTCGTAATTAGTATCTCATCATGGCGTGGCAATGGAAAATATTCAAACTTAGTATCTCCTTTTTTCTTGGAGGAAGAGAGAGACATATAACATCACAGTTGGGAGAGTAAGAAAGTGCTACTGCAGCAGAAACAATACACAATAATACAAAAACTTTCTTAAAATAAATTTTAGTATTTAACTGTATTTATTTTCTGATAGAAAAGAAAACACACGTGGGATGAATGGATATACCTGTTAACTACGTGGCATACTAGCATTCACTTATCTCATGTATTGTGAAAAAGTTAGAAAAATTTATGGTAAGTTAAACTAGCTATCACACAAAAAAGTGGATGAAGTGAAATCATTGGTGTTGTCGATATGTTTAATTCCCCATGTGAGAAATGCTGTTTGCAGAAGAAAAAACAGGTGTAGGTGGTTGGCTTTGGAGTGTATCTTTTTGTGGTGGTAATGGAACGGTGAGTTATTGGAGCTAGAACTTTTGCTGAACTGTGACAACATATTTAACTGATCTGTTTTACATGTTCAGTTTCATAAATTTAATCCAAACCCAAAAACAACCTTGTACTAACAACAGATTGATCCTAATGGATTATTTGGAACACTTTTAATACACTAGTCCAAGTTATTTTAGTGGTAGTTTTGTACATGTTCATGGTATTGTTCAAAATCTCACATGTGACTGATATGGAGAATACCTCAACTAAATTCAAGACATTCTGATTTGGTTTAATCAAAGTTTCAAAGGCTTTTCTCCAAATGAAAACAGTGTCCAACTCATTGGGGGTGTCATGTTCTAGAGTGCCCTGAAAAGAGGGGAAAGCATATAACTTGGATCCAAACTTTGAATATCTACATCCAGCTACCTAAGGCCATTTTTCTTTTTTACCTTTTTTGAGTCTTGAAAGCTTAAAATGAGTGGTAAACATTTATATTATTCAAAAAAATCATCTTTGTTTCTAAGAGTTAAATTAAGTGTTCATGCATATTCACAATGAAAAATAATACGAAGAACTCAGTTTTTTTGTGACAGTGAATAATGAAGAAAAGAAAACCAAGACACCTTTCACTGCAGAACATCGAGAGTTCAACGTAGACCGCATGCAGTTGGCATGTTGCCCCAATACAAATATATTTTCACTCTTCTTTCTTGGCACCTTATTCAGAACTAAACTGTTCCCACTTTTGAAGCTGATGCATGATGTCTTTGAAGACATCATATTAAAGGGAAAATCAGAAAATTGTTTAATGAAGGTAATTCATTCAGAATTGTTACAGTGAAGTTGTTAATTATGCAATAGAAACAGTCATCAGAGTGAGCTGAACTTTAGGAGATAAACCAGGGCATTTATTAATCTAAGAGAAAGGAAACTTTCCTAATAAATTACTTACACATGCCCTAAATCAGGGGACCAAAATTGGAACTTTCTTATAAACAGGAAATTACACGTGGAACACATCCAAGGTAGTTTGTGACTCTTTTGAAAAATGATACTTTCACACATTTACATTCATTTTAAGGAAAATAAATTTTATATTTGTAAAGAAAAAAAAAGTTAAAGAGTAATAAAGGACGATGCCAAACAAATGTAGAAATTTTGTGTGTCTCAAAATATTAGTACACCTTATTTTTTCTACCATGTTACAAGATTTGATAATTTAACTTCTATCATTTTTGTTTATGTTGTTATAATATTGCAATTGATATATATATATATATATAATATTTTTTTTACCAAACATCTTCAAATATTCTCTGTAATTTCATTCAAATATACATCAAATGATCAAAATTGAAACACTTGAGAGGTATAATTCCTTTTATCAACTCTTTTTTTTACTTGTTCATTTCCTCGTTGACCGAATTGATTGAGAGTTATGTTTAGAAAAAAATTAATGTAATGGAAAATGTTGCTCACTTGATGTACAATATTATTGTTGTCATATATAAATATTCCATGTTTAAAATTTTAAATTAGGGTTAAATATGTTTTTCTCCTTCAACTTTTAGTAAAAATTGGAATTAGTCCATCATCGAAACTTTGGTCTAATTTAGTCTTCTTATTTCAAAACTGCGTGAATTTAGTCCTTTTAAACAAATTTTGTTAAGTTTATTTAACGTTTCATCTCATGATAGCATTTGAGATGTTTACACCGTTTGACACATTTTTGCTTCAATATTAGGCTATTAGCTAATAAACTATCATAAAATGTATTTGAAATGTTAAATAAACTTAACAAAATCTGGTTAAAATGACTAAATCCACGCAATTTTGAAGTTGAAGCACTAAATTGAGCCAAAGTTTCGAAGAGAGACTAAAACTGAAAGTTGAGAGATAAAAACATATTTAACCGAACGAAGTAATTGTTTTACCTTCATCAACTGATGAAGTCATATACGTGACACTCTACGAACCACACAATGATTTCTCAAAGTTTTTTGTAACCATTTGACAGTGATGAAAACGATAATGTCGTAAGCCTTGAGACAAGTAAAGAGATGGAATAGCTTTTGTGGTAATATCTCAACAAAGTATGGTCCAATATTGAAGCAAAGTGTGCTTGAAACTTTGAAAAAATTTGAAGAACATTGTCTTATAGTTGAGAAAGCAAGACATTATTAGAAGGTGTGTGATTTAATTGAAGACCACACAAAAGCTGACAAGAAAAGAAAGAGTTGTTGGGAGTATCGTGTGGTAGATAGTTGATAATAAGATGAACTCTATCTCTTCTGAGATGAAGCAAGAGCCACTAGTTTCATCAATGGCTGAAACCATATATGGTGATTTTATGGCTGAGAACCATTTGAGATGAGCTTGCAGATATGTTCCAAAAAAGGGTATGGACCACCTTCACATTGCTTCGTTTTTCAAAATAAATTTTCATGGTCACTGCTTCAACAACTTTTTTAGTGCTGAAATTCTGTACAGCATTCAAAACAAGTGTTAAAAGTTTTCATCAAAAGCTTCATCGATCTCAAATACTAACCATTCACTCTGTTATTACCACAGTGATATAGAAGTTGTAATATTTCACTGTCATAAAAAATGTGCTCAAAGAATATCCCTTTATACCACAGCTTTGACTGGTTGTGGAATTGGAGAACCATAAACTGTTAAATTAGGGCAAGAATGATGCCTTTTAAACCTAATATGTCTTTTAAAAAAAAATAAACAAAGATTTGGTTCAATTGATGTAATAATGTACAATGTGTGAGTGTTTGTTTATTTGTCCCTTATTTTTATTTTTAAATGATTATATTTTTATTTTATCTTTAATTTAAGGGTTAAATATGGTTTTGATTTTTCGACTTTGAGTGAAAATTGGAATTAGTCTATCTTGTAAATCTTGAATCAATTCAGTCTCTCAACTCTGTAAATGCGTAAATTTAATTCTTTAACCAAATTTTGTTAAGTTTATTTAACATTTTAAACATATTTCATTATAATATTTTAGTTTGTTTACACCATTTGACACATATATTTTCGTTTCAATATTACTTGAGAAACACATTTTAAACATCAAATAAAGTGAGTAAAATTAAGTTAAAATGACTAAATTCATGCATGTACATAATTGAGGAACTGAATTGGTTCAAGGTTTCTAAGAGAGACTAATTTTAATTTTCATGCACTAAAAACATATTGAATCCTTAATTTAAATATCAAAATTAAAAAACCTTACTCTTTAATTTGTAAGTAAATTTATATTTTAAAAGTAAGTTATTTATGTTTAATCTAAATAAAATTTAGACGAGAAAGAAGGAGAAAAAAAATAATAAAGATATAAAGTATGAGAGTAGAAGAATTAGAGTTAAGAATCGCATAAAATTTTATCCTTTCAAAAATATTTCTTGTTCTAAGTGTAGTGTCACTTCAATTAGTAATGTAAGAGAAAGCGAACCGTTTTATATTGATTTTAATAAATTTGATCATGTTTATTAACATTTTATTTGTTTAATTTATTTTTATGTTTATATTATTGAATTTATTTTTAATAATATATTTGTCCTCTTCAAGTTTTATTTAACGAGACTGAGAAAATGACAAATAGAAACTCAAGACGGTAAAAAAAGATGGTTGTCGATTATATGATTATAGTGTGCAAGCAACCTGTGATTTTTTGAAATCACCAACATTATTTGTGTCCCAACAAATTTTGGTCATGTTCCATAGTTGTTGCAATTTTCCTTTTAAGTTGTTGGATTCCCAAGCCATGAAAGATACTTATTTTGGTACATTCTCATTCTTCCAATAACATTAACATGATTTTAGCAATGTGGTCTTTTAAAATTTTAAATTATTTTAATTTATTATAAAATTATTTTAAAATTTTACATTTTTTAATTTATAAAATTATTATTTTTAAATTAATTTTAACATTTGTATAGAAATTATTGATATATAATATTATACATTCAAAATTTTATTTGCAATTATAAACTAATGCTATATTTTAATTTATATTTACGTTATTTAACTCACTTACAACCATATATTATTCCTTTTATTTATTTATATTTTTATTAATGTGCGGGTCCTTTTATTTCTTTTCCTATTTTGTTATTTAATTATTTATCAACAAGATATTTCTTTTCAATTTATTTATATTTTTATTATTTATTTTTGTCCGCTGATAAATTAATTCACTTACCCATATTATTTTCTTTGAAATTATTTTCTATGATAAGCTTTTCTACAACTAATAATTTTAAAATTCTTGTTTTAATTCTTATTCTATTTACTATTTGTTGTGAATATATTTTAAAGTTCTTTTATAATTCAAGAAATATATATAAAAAATAATAATTTTTAATTTAATGAAGTTAAAAAAATAGTTACATATATACTTTATTGAAAATTTGAGTGAGCGTTTAAGTTTCACACTAAATAAAAATAACAAATTTGATAACTATATAAAATTGAAAACTTTTAAAAATTAAAAACTTTTAAATTTATTGTTTTAAGATTTTGTGCTACAGATACTACTAATCTCTAACACAATATCGAAACTTGTTTTTTAATGATTTAATTTATAATAATATTGTTTATTTTTATATTTTAATAATATAACATAAAAATTACTCTTTAAAACTATTTTTTCATTTTAAATTTTAATTTTAAAAAATAAAGTCAGTAAACCGTCTTTACTACAACTAGTCGAATTCGCTAACAAGAATAATGAACTAAAAAAGCCAGCTCAATGACTGATGGATAAAAAAACTGCATTTATTGTAATAAAATTGAGACAATAAACAAGTTTTAAATTAATCTAACATTAATAAACTTATAATAATAAACAGACAAAAAAATCTCTAATTAAAAATAATTAATTGATATAATGATGAATTTAGATATTAAATTATCGATTTATAAAAGAATTAGTTATATATTGATCAATCAAATTTAATGAAGTTTTGAATATAAAAATATTATTTTCTAAATCAATTTTTAATCGTTAATTATAATTTTTTATTTATAATACTAATTATTATAATAAAATATAATTTTTAATTTTATAAATTAGTATTTAAAACTAATTTTAATCACTAAAATTTATTATTATTTAGAGTCTTTGTATAATGCAAATTTATATAACAAAAAGATATAATTAAGATACTAAAATAACAAAGGAAAATAAACTGATACAAATGTTTGTAATTAAAATGTCTTGATAGTGGAAAGATAAGGAAAAAATAAAAACGAAGAAAGTGAAGAAGAATCTGTTGTTAGGATCAAAATCTGTTTGTATATCTATTTTTCGATTATAATAATCTTATTGATAATTTCTTTGTCATTAAAAAATTCAGATGTATGATATATTTATGTCAATAATTATTGATATGGATATTTCGGGGAGCAATTAATATAAGTAATTACCAATTCTTTTTCTCTTTTTTTTCTACTGATAACTCTTTAATGTCTCTAGACAACATTTCCTATAAATATTTTTTCACATGTAATTATAAAAAAAAAATGTGCTGAATATATAACACAAATTCATTATAAAAACTACAGTCGGTAATTTTGTTATACCATAAAATTCATTATTTGTATTTTTATTTGCTCAATACCTACTTTATTAAAAAAATCAATAATGGCAAATCAATGTTGAACAGTCATAAATTAAACAGTTAGATACCTACTTAATTAAAATAAATGAAAATTTATCACCAATCATAAATTAAGTAATTAAATTCTCAATTGAATCAAACTAATCAAATATCAACAATCATTCTGAGTAAAACCATTCAAATATTATAAAATTTAAAACATTATCAAATGTCTTATTATAATGATATAAACTAAAGAATGAAAATAACTAATTTTAATAAATCACAAATATGGAAAGAGCTTAACTATCTTCCAATACTTCTTCATTTGACAATATTTAGTAAACATAGGAGGAATTAGATATGTCTTTGAATACGAAATTTTATAATTTTATGGACAAAAATATGAATTAATTTAATTTAAATTATTTCTTAAAACATTTGATTAAGATAACTTGAATTTATTAAATAATGAAATTACACTTATAGGTATCTAAAACTTTAATTTTCTTTTCAACTCGCTCAATTTTATTTTTCTTATGATAATAAAGAATACAGGTACCAAAGAGAAGAAAAAGTTAGATTCATTAATCGGTAAAAGTATGAGAGTAGAAGAATTAGAGATAAGAATTGCATAAAATTGTATCCTTTCAAAAACATTTCTTGCTCTAAAAAATTGACTGTCTAAGTGATGGTTTTAGCGATTTCATTCCCAACATATCAGTGTAGCTAAGCTTGCTTTAGAAGAGGTTTTGTTGATGAAATCTGTTTATTTGGCCTCTTATTTGGGAGGCAGAATTTCCCAACATATCACGTAGTTAATATAAAGTGAGACATAATCTAAGTTGGGGTTTGAACGGTTGAACTGTGACATAGCAGTTGATTGCTTTTGTTCATCAGTTTTGTATAGCACTACTGCATTTTCGTTGTAGATGAGGAATGTAATTCAAAAACTGAACTTATATTGTACTTTATTTCCTTTTCGTCCTTTTGAATGAACGATCCCATATTTAGACTGTGAATGTAAATGAACTTATATTTCGTTGTAGATGCATGAAACCTAATGAGAGGATGAATTGAATCTAAAATGAAATGAGTAAGAATCTACGTGGGTATCAAATGATGTGAAGCTGTGAAGCTGTGACTATCAAATGAACCTGCTGACTGTAAGCAATGCAGATGCTTAATGTATTGTTATCCCCTAAAACTAATATGTATTTAATGCTCAAAACCAGAAACTATAGGTGAGTGGCATGCATGATATGCTAAGGTAAAAATAAAAATGATGCAAAATGGTGACCCTGGAAACTAAAGGACGTGAATGCATTGTGGAATTAGCTGTTGGACCCATACAGAACCTGTTTCAGCTCTACTTTCTAGGAACTGAATAAATTTAAAAATGCAAAACAGATGCATGAACCTAAGATATATATGAAGAGTTCCACTTGCCACATCATGACAGATTCCCCAATCTATGCAGAATGCAATGCTAGCATATAACTTCAGATCTGAAAGATGCCAAACAAGATGAGAATAATGCAAACAAACTCAAGACAATGCAACAACCAAGACAAGTCCAACTCTGCATCCCAAATCTGCCACTGAGATTGATGTGCAATTAATACTTTAAAATAGGTAATTGATTAATTGGTATGCATGGAATGAACTAATTCAGTAAATGCAACACGTGGTTATGCAGAAAACTAATGCAGAATTCTTCAAGTACTTAGCCCAGTTTTAAATTGCTAGAGGAAAAGAGGATTACGGCCAATGTGATTTTATCTCACACGATAACAGTACTTAAGTATCCATAACCATGATGCTTTCAGGTGAAGCAAAGCAATTCAGCACACATCTAATTCATATCAAGTCTCAGACCTGTATAAAGATACAATGTAAATGCCAAAGACAGGTCTAGTACATGACTCACAGCAGCAAAATTACCATGTAAAATCAGAAGCACTGGTTGGATAATTTAATCATGATGCACAAACGCTCTATGCAAAAGAAACTACCAGGATTAATGCTAACAAAAGCTAGAACATGAGAATCTAATACAACTGCTCAAGGAAACTAAATCTGGAACAAACAATATAAACTGGTGCAGGGTCAGACATTAAGAACAGAATGACAACAGAGAGAAAACAGATTCAAGTACTGCAGAATAAGCATGAAGCTGAAATCAATTGCAGTGAGTGGACAAGAATCCTTCTACACTCTAGAAGACATCTCGATAATGTGTGCTCACTTTGGAGTCACTTGGTTTCCAAAAGGAAACGTTAAACTGTGCAGAAACATGAATTCGTGATCACTAAACTGACTCAAGAACCAAACTACTACAGAAAAGTAAAACTAAATCAAGGAAAATGAACAGAATTCACGAGTCATATCATCATAGTTAGAATTGCAATGACATAGGCGTTTCTTTTGCAATGGATCTCAATTTACAGCACAAGTAGATAGTTATTATTACTCAGCCATGGCTTAATAAGTAAATATCATAATGTAGACTTAAAAAAATAACAAAATACAACATATATCCTTTCATTTCTTTTTAGTGTCTTACCGAGTGATGGACTCAGAACCAAATTACATACTTTGTAGATTGTATATGTTGCGAAGCAGGGGAGATAGACATGTAACAGTCAATTGTATGCAGTGAAAAGTCAGGCCTAAATCAATTAGAAAGAAGAGGTTGACAATAAACAATTGGAAACACAGCTCACTCAGTCACTACTATAGTTCAGGATCAGCAGCACTCTTGTTATCAGTGATGCCTTGTTCTGGATCAGCACTCTTGTTATCAGAGATGGCTTCTTCACGATCAGTACTCTTGTTATCAATGATGGTTTCTTCAGGATCAGCACTCTTGTTATCGGTGATTTCTTCAGGATCAGCAGTCTTGTGATCGGAGATGGCTTCTTCAGGATCTGCACTCTTGTTATCAGTGATGGCTTCCTCATTAACATCACGCAGATCTGGATAATTTCTATGGTTTAAAGAATGCAACCAAAGAGCAACAGTTCCTTCCTTCTGCTCCGTGGAAGAAATATGGGAATATATGTACTTCATTTTGAACTCCTCAGCTTCTTTCTCATATGCTTTCATTGACACCTCTTCATGGCTATCTTTCCACTTCTGGTTATATGAAGCAAAGAAGCACTCGTCCAGATATAATCCAACCTCAGGAGCAGTAGGCACGTTAATGTTGACATCCCTGCGTTTAGGAAAACACAAGTAAAAAAAGTGCATCCAATGAGAATCACAGCATTTCAAATGAAAACTTGAAAACTAACAGATAACACAAACAATAGAAGTTGTACTCACTGCCGCAAAGCTTTACTGATAAGTGATTCTGGTGCACAATTTCTCATTATTGCCACAGCCAGCCCCATCATCTTCCGTATCTGATGAAGCATGAAGCTCTGTCCCACGACCTCACACTTTACAAACTCAATGCCCTCAACTACAACAGTAGTGTTAGCATTGAATGAAATAATGTAACGACGAGCAGCAGGGTCCTGCGCTTTTGTTCGGGTGGTGAAGTTATGGAAATTGTGAGTCCCAACAAAATAATTTAAAATCCTATTAAATCTCTCCCTCTCCTTCTCACCATAATAGAACTTGCTTCCACCAGTAGACTTATCCTCTCCATTCATTTGTTCTTCCTCAATAATGTCTGAATTATTAACAGATTCACCGTTCAAAGGTATATCCTCATCCTGAACAAGAATCACGTTCTCAATACCAGTTTCAGGGTTCGTGCCATCAACTATAACTCCACCCTTAGTATCAATCCCAGACTCCCCATTTAAATGATTATCGTCACCTTTGCTCAGAGAAACTTCCACATCCTCTGTAATTACAGAATCAAGCACAACATCTCTGTTAGATGAAATACCAGTGTCAACATCCATAGCTTCAAGTTCCAGATTGTGCTTACGGTTACCAACTAATCCTACCACCTTTCGGCCTCTCTCAGAACACTCCAAACATTTAACAAGCTCGTTTGTAGATCCCAAACTAGCCATGACAGTCTCTCTATCACGGTGACAACTTGGATCAAGAGCAAACACAGGAATGAGATATACATACCTCCTCCGGTCACAGAACTTCTTGGCATTAAAAGAACCTGTCACACGCTTGTAACCAAAGATCCTTATCTGAGAGGGAAGGTTTGAATTAAGGCGGTCAACAAGGCCAGGAGGATCAATGTAGAAACGACCGGAGACTACCTGACCAACAGCACTAACACCTTTATCAGTTCTAGCTGAGCGAGCCCAGTCATATCGTTTAGGAACTCCACGATCATGTTCAGGAACAGCTCCAGACACATATAAGGCCTCTTCTAGGTCACCTTCAATGGTCTTTGCACCAGGGTTTTTCTGCATACCCTGATAGCCAACACCACAGTAAGCAAAGAAAATGGCAACCTTACGTCGTTTGTATCGTTTCTTGGTGCCTGGGGCAGTTGGGCATTCTTCATCATCAGAAGTTGTGGTGGACATCTTCAGCTTCTTGTGCTCTGGCTCGTCCGCAGCTAATGGAGGTGGTGGAGGCAGGGATGAAGTTGTCAACGTTGTATCTGGGTTTTCCATATTTTAGAAAATATGACTGGTAGAAGTCAATGATTTAAAATCTGGAATGTTCAACAACCGGAAAAAGGGACTGGCTCAAGACTCGAGAGTCAATGGCCAGGCCAGGGAAAAACTACTACCAAATCACTGACACCAGCATGAGGCCACATACCTAAACAACAATTTGACTTATTAATTCAGAAATGATCAAGTCCTATGCTATACAAGAGGCTCTTTCAGTGCATTTATAGTTTCCACACACGGCTCTGGATGCAATTTCAATTTCTTGAAGTTTTAAAGAACTCGACTAATCACAACTATCTCTACTTTTCGAGGGCCTTTTCATGTTTTGCAGCAAGCAAGTTGAAAGAACAAAGAATTACCAACACAAAGAATTGCTTGATGTTAACAGTTGATTTATGATTGAAACCGCATTCTAATCAGATAAAAATAGATGGGAAAAATTCAAAGATCTTTGGGAACATCTACCCAAAAAAGCAAGAGATTTTCTTAAACTCCAAAATCCACATCATTTCGATGAAAGCGAAAAAAAAAATGGCACCTAAATATTATATCACATTTTTCAGAGAAGAAAAAGAATATGAGAATGAAACAATGAGCGCAGAAGAGGCATTACCAGAGGAATGAGCGAGAGAACGGTTGAGAATGGTTGCTGGGTTGAACTGCAGAGTGAGAACGTGTGTGCGAAAAAGATGCAACAAATGTTAAACCCTCGTTTCAAGTTTAACAAACAAGGGTTTTTCTTCCTGCAACCCCCGATTTTTCTTCCTGCACCCCGAACTTTTTCATAATTTCCCTGTTATCCTTTTGGTTTATACTTACCGGATTTCAGAAACGTGAGTTACCAATTTTTAGAAGACGGAATTTTCGGCTTTCAGAATTTAATTTTGTCGATTTTTAAGATACGAACAGTGATGAAACATGAATCAAAATTTTAAGAATGTCAAATTTATTTATTTTTATACATAAATTAATTTTCTAGTTAAATAAAAAGTTCTTCATTTTCTTTACTTAAATCATTTTTATAGAGTGATTCACGTATGCATTTTTCAATTTCTAATATTTCTAAATTATTGAATTCACGCAATAGAGATATTCTAATTGCTAATCCAAATCAAAGTTATCCAACTAATTCATTATGTGTAGCATAATTTGTAATGTAACTCAAAATATATTCATAATCATTCATCTCCTTACTTTTCTTTTTTACTTTAATACTTTCTTGATAACTTATTGATAAATAATTTTATTATGACTAGAGATAGAACCATAATCGCTTTTATCAACCAACATCCATCAAATTAATTTTTATTTTTAAACAATAAAGATGTGCAACTAAAAAATATAAATAAAATTATTATAAATTTTCTTAAACTTAATATAAATAATATAATTATATAAATATAACTTTAAAATATATAAAAATATATATAAAAAAATAAAAAACAAAAATTAGGATTATCAGATTTCAGAAACCGGTGTTAACAGCTTTCAGAAACCGATGTTACCGGCTTTCAGAAACCGGTGTTACCGACTTTTTTTCTTGGGGATGCAGGCTGCAAAGACATTTAATTTATAATTTATTTTTATTTTTTTGAAGGATATTATGGTCTTCACAATCAAACATGGAAGTGTAGAAAGAAAAATTCAGGGTGTAGGAAGAAAAACCCAACAAACAAACTAGACATGCGCCATTGATTTGTTCCATTCGGACCTATTACGATTTTGGGGCTTCTCTCTGCACCCTAAACCTTCTCCTGTATCCCCAATAATTACCTTTTTGACCCTAATCAAAAGTATGAAACGGATTTCGAAATCCGTTTAAAAATATATACCAATTGAAAGTCAATTTCAATTTTGATGGTGTAATCTATAATTTAATATTGTATAATTTAATATTGTATTTTGGATTACATAATCTAGAAAGCCTTCTTTAAAAACAATTTATGAATTAAAAAATGATTTTAGATTCAGAAGTGACCTCTATATTAAACAATCCATAATTTTATATGCGTATAGTTATAAATCACATACCGACCATGTCTCGTCCAGATAAATAGGTTGGCGATATGCTCTAAATACGTCCCATTAGTTCGTCTGTGACTTTTAAGTGTACAACGAGAGCAAAAATATATCAATCCTTAATCTAAAGGATTAAGATTTTAGGTACCTTAATTAATTTACATTAAAGGTATATTTTTATATTATTTCACATGTATATTTTATTTAGTTTAAGGCTTAAATATATATTTAGTTTTTTTTTTATTATTCAATTTTGTCTCTATTTTCATTTTATGTTCAATTAGGTCCTTATTTTTGTTAAATTATGGTCAATTTGGTTTTTTTCTCTAACGTGTTTAAATAGTTAACGTTCTTAAACCGTACATGTCACGTATCAGCTTTTGATTTTTTTAATTTTTATGATTTTTTTAATTTTTAAATTTTTTAAATTTTTTTTAATTTCAAAAAAATTGTCCACGTGTCAAGTCACAATTGTGCCACGTGTCAATGCTTGTGTCACGTGTCAGTTTGTGGATGTTTTTTTCTTTTAATTTAGTCTGATATTCATTATTTTTTTTTCAATTCAGTTCCTATATTCGTTATTTTTGTTTAATTTAGTCCCAAACGTGGCATGTACTGTTCAAAAACGTTAACTATTTAAACTCGGTTAGTGAAAATGACAAAATTGACCATAATTTGACAAAAATGAGTAGCTAATTGAACACAAAACGAAAATATGACCAAATTGAATAAAAACAACAAAAATAGGAACCAAATGTATATTTAAGCCTTAGTTTAATTACTTATATGATATCCACTTTGGTAGAAGCGTTAATTGCATATCAATTTTTGAAAAATGTTTCAATTAGATCCTTTTAAACAAAAATTATTACCGCCATGCGTGCCACATTTTTTTTTATTATTATTTTCTTGTCTAAATCAATATTTTTGTTTGTCTCTTATGTTCTCTTACATAAAGATACAATTATGTCACTGTAATATAATAATTGCTTAGTTACTAATTTAGTCATAGTCATTCATTTTTGTTAAATAATTTAATATGGTATGTTAGGTTAAATTAACGTTAACATCGTTTAGGAGTGTTACGTGATAAAATTTAGGTTTGTCACGTGACAAAATATAGTATGTCGTGTGTTAAATTTGAGTAGTTTTCTATCTCAAAACCATTTGATTACGTGATGCCTTCAAAGTGAAAGATGATTTATGTTTAAACACGTAGATCAATTTTTGAGGTCACACCTTTAAACAAAGTTAATGTCAATTTATTGAATTAAGTTGTTTCTATGGCACCCAATAGTCTTACATTACTTAGAAGTTGGGATCAAATGTAATTTAAATATGTGTTCAAAGGCGGACCTCTTTGGGGGTAGGGAGGGGCCCTAGCCCCCCCTAAGATTTTGATTTTTTTTTTAGTTATATATATATATATATATATATATATATAATTTATTAAATTTTTAAATTTTTTAAATTGTAGGCAATATATATTAAAAATTAATAAAAATTAGATTTCTTATTTCTTATTTTTTTGATTTAAACATAATATTTAATGTAAATACATAATAAAATATAAAATTAAATATAATAAAAATATATATTCAGGTTTAACTTTTCTTTTGGTTCCTGTTTTTATTTAAAAATTGATAATAGGATTAGGTTAATTACACCAACAAAGCAAATCATTCATATTAAGAGTCTCGATTTTAATGAAAAGATCATTGATCTGTTTCAAGAAATTTAACGAAATTGATAGTAAAAGATTGGATTACATTAGTTTTTCAAAAATCAAGACCAAATTGAGATTAAAAAAATATTGGAGGACCAACTTAAAATTTTTAAAGGAAAGCATGAATCAAAAAAGTAATTAAACCAAATATTTATTAACATAATTTTTATTTTTCTTTTCATTATCTTTTTAGTTTTTCACAAATTGTAATAATCTCTCACTCTCATATGTCTTCTTTTTATTTAAAAAAAAAAATAGTTAGACATAAACTCATTATATTTTTCATTTATCCTCTTCCTTTCTTGTCTCTTGTCTTAGTTGATAATGAAAACATTATTTTTTTATCTCATGAGCTTTTTGTATATTTTTTTTATGAATATAGAAAAAAAAATATTATGTATTAATAATAATGAATATATTTTTTTTAATAATTACGTGTCTTAATTTTTTATTAGATTATGATCAATTATTTTTTAGTATTATTTACAAAAAAAGTATATTGATAAAAATGGAAGAACAAATTAATCGTTTAAGAGTGATGAAAATAAAATTATTGACTAAAACAAGATAGTTTCTACTTCTTCACATATTTTGAAACATTATACTAATGATAAAAAATGTTCAGTTAGAGAAGTTATTTTTTAAAGCATTATACTAATGATCGAATCTAATTATATCAAAATTATATTACTTTGACCCCTCCGACATTTTTTGTCAAGATCTGCCACTGTATGTGTTTGCTTTGTTTGTTTTGGAAGATGGATTTGAGGGAATTGAGAGAGGAAAGTGAAGTTGTTTGTTTCAAATGATAGAAAGATGAAAGTTGTTTGTTAATTATTATTATTATTATTAATATATGAAAAATAGTTAAATTTATGTATATACTAATTTAATTTATAACTTGTAAATATTAAAATATTTCATATATTTATACTTTAAATATGTAAATGAGACTACAATAACAAAAAGACAATTGATTAAAGTTACGAGAAAACTGGTAAAATAACATGTGATGATGTGATTTTCCCCGAAAATCTTTACTACTGTGAGAAAATGAGTTTCATTCCATCTCTCAAATCCCCACAAATGCTTTGAAACGAACTAGAGATACCCTTTAATTCCCCTCCTAAACAGTACATTCCTAAAAACAAATAGATCCTAAGGCTGAATTCTTTTGAGAAGAATGATATTATTCTTTTTAAGGGCTTAGGATGTGATTTTATAGTAGATTAGAGAGTGAAATTGGTGAATGTTTGTGATTAAATTGAGTGATGCGATATATTAAAAATAAAATTTAATAGATAAAAAAATGAGATTACCAAAATATCCCTAATGTTAAAAGTAATATAAAATGCTATATAAATAATTTAGAATAATTTATTTATTTTTTATTGACTGTGTGAAATTATAAAAAAATGAATAATAAAATTAAATTTGACATTTATCAATTTAATGTTTATATAAAATATAATTTATTTACGTTATATATATATATATATATATATATATTATTTTTAAGTATTTGAAGTATACAATTTTTTGTTTATTTGATATGAACATATTTTTTAATTTGATTATGTTTGTTAATAATATAGGTAACACTTTTAAATAATTTTTTTTTCTTTAAATTTTGTAGAATTATATATTGTTTATATATTTTTAACTTTTATATTTTTATATGTTTATTAATAATAATTTTTTTATTTATTTTTGTTAATAAATTAAAACTAAAATTACATATATTTATTTGTTAAAAAACTAAAATTGGTAAACATTAATAAATTAAGTTATTTAAAAATTTTAAAGTAAAAAATATTTTCACATGGCAAGTGAAAAAAAATATCAAATTGAAAGATTAGAATAAATAAAAATCATTTTTTTATTATTTCATTAAATGATTAATAAAATAATTGAAAACAAAATTTTAATGAAAATTTTATTAAAAATAAATATAACAAAGATAAAGTGATAATTTCTTATCCATTATCTCCTAATCTCTTCAATAATAGTGGGATAGAATCTTTTAGCAATTCACTTAAAAGAATATGATTTAAGTATTCCTTTTACCCTTTCATCCTTTGAGACACTTATTGAGAATAAAAATAATTTAACAATATTTTGAATGTAGTAATTGAACTATGTGAATAAACTTGAGATACAATGATTTACACATTAAAATAACATATTAATATTACTAACTATGTTAACAATATTAATATTAAAGAAAACATATTAATGGTGCCAAGTGTTCGGAATTTATAAAATGGTCATATTATCATATAGGTTAAAATAAACTTTATCATCAAATAAAACAAATCTGTTTTTATTTGCAGGAATACTTTATTTTAATTAAAAAAATAAAAAATATATCTTTCCATAAATATACAAAAGTACCAGAAACAATTTTTAACAATCATGTAACTATAAATAGCATTAATTATCAACAACTTCTTTATTGGAATTGTAAGGATTTAATGTGACTGGTCATTTGAGTTAAAAATTTGTCCATGATATATAATACTATATCATTTAAATGTATTTTATAGATAAAATTACTATCAAAGATAAAAGGTTAAAATATTTTAAAAAAAGTAGATACATTTCAAACTTCATTATAAGATTCTCATGCCTTTAGGAGGAAATATATTTCTCCTTATTCCAAAATGCACTAAATAAAAATTCGTATATTTTATAGTGATAAAATAAATAATTAAAAATTATACAATTTTGTCAATTAATTACTTGAACAGTTTTTTAAATGTGTGTTTAGGATAATATTATAATCTATCTTAAAAGGAGTTTTTCAATATCTTTTCAATCTATAATAATATAATCTATCTTAAGAGGAGTTTTTCAATATCTTTTCGTTAAAATAAAATTTGGTGTTAAATTCCCAATCATTCACATGTAAACATATAAAAGACACAAAACGTTTAAGCTTTGGCACTCTGCCATCTCCCAAACCTTGCAACTAAACAAAACAAAACCCTTCTTCTTCTAACCTCAATACACACTTTTCTCCAACATCATGGCCATGGAAGACGATGATGACTTCGGTGGTTTATACACCGATCTTCCTCAGTCCTTCGCTCCTTCTCCTCCTAAAGCTCAACCCATTCACAGCCAGCAATCACCTCAACAACCACCGTGCCATGCGGAACCCGCAATCGCTGATTCCAACGTCGTCGCCGATGAACCTCCCGTTGATTTGATCGACAGTGACGTCAAATTCGACATCGAGGATGAGGAAATCGAGGACGAACCTCTCATCCCGGGACTAACCGTGGACACCGTAGAAGCTTCCGGAAGAGTCGGCGAGGGTGATGATTGGGACGACAGCGATGACAGCGAGGATGACCTGCAGATTGTGTTGGACGACGGTGGCCTTCCGAATGCCGATGACGGTGACCTCGATGTTGCGGCGGCGGCAGCTGGCGACACTAAGGAGCGCGATTGGGGCGAGAATTCGACGCAACAACCGGTTGATGGTGAGAAGAAGGATGTGGGAGAGTCGGTGAAAGCACTTGCGCCGAAAATTGGGTACAGCAATCAGGGTTATCATCATCCTTTTCATTCTCAGTTTAAGGTCAGTGTCGTTGTAATTGTACGTTTAAGAATAGTAGTAAATAAAGTTTGATGATAGAATTCAGCTGGTGTTGTGTTTCTTTTGTGCTTTGTTGTTGTGAATAGTTGAAAAAAACGAAGAAAGGCTTTAAAAGGCAGTGAAAATAGAAAGAAGCCAATGCAAAAAAAAATTGTAATATTTTTTATGTTATTATTAATGTTATTGTATACTTTGACTTGCACAGTTACACCAAGGGAACAAATTTAGTTGAAGTTATCTTTTTGTTATCCTTTTCTTTGTGTACATTGGCCGAGTCTTGGATTCAAGGACCAAACCAGCATGGATCTTAGTTGACACATGCAGATTACAGAACATATATCGAGAATGACATTGTCATATGGATGATGTTCTGTATGGTATTTGGATAACTTGTACATACATTGGTAACCTTGCTTCTTGTTAAATGTGAATGAAAAGAGCAAATGATTATGGTACTGGTTTATAGAAAAAAATAAAATAAGATGGAAGGATGTAATAAGTCTCTCTCATAAACTAAACTTAGTTTATTCACACATTCATTTACAAAATTTCAGTGATAGTGTTTTCTCCATTTTGTTAATCCAGTTCCTTTGCGTTCCTTCTCGGTGGTGTATCGAGCTTTGTATTCAAGGAAAATGAACGGATAATCTAAATATTAAACCATGTTGACATTAATTATTTTTACGGGTTTCCATATTTAACTTTAATCAACTTATCAAACAAATGCTCCTCCACCAGGTGGTGCAGACTACAGAACAGTTTCACTGAATTATGAATTATTCCTTTTATTCCTTTGGGTTTTTTTTTTTTTTTTTTTTTTTTTGGGTAAAAATTTTGTTGCTTGAATTGAGACGAAGACATCAACAACAAAATTTTTACCCCATTAGGCTGGTTGGTTGTATGAATCAAACGACATCATTAAGTTCAATTGAAAATCATATTCTTTGAGATGTTATTTACCATAGAATTCCTTTTCACGACTACTTTCAATGTCTTGCTGGATTTTTTCTATCTTTTTTTCACAAAAATAAGAGTATGCAATCTACTCTTCTTACTAATGTTTATAGTTGCCTTTTTTGTACATGTCCTAACCACGTTGTCTGGTTTTGTTTAATGAATTGAAAAAGATATGGAAATTGAGTAACTGAATTCCAGATACGCATGAGCTAAAACTGGAAGCCATACTGCACAGTCTGAGATCTAACTAATAATTCGTAAATGTAAAAATCATGCACAAGCCTTCACCTGGCACATCAAGCTTCTCGAATATTTTGGTTCTAGACATTGTCTTTGTGTGAATAGGATATTTTTTTTTTTATATATATAAAGACTTGTAAAAGAAGAAAATGAGAAGGAAAAATGAATTAAATTTATTTTAAAATTCAAGTAAAATTTTGTGCCTTTTAATAGAAACTGTCTTGTCTAACTTCTCTAAAAACTGAAATGCATAAGTTGATTTTGGATTATAGAAAAATAACTCAATTCATTTTACCTTTTCATTTTCTTTTCTACAAGATTTTGTAGAGAAATTCATTTAAGTAGGACTACAGTGTTATAGTTTTTATGAGCTTGAGTTTGACCTTGACTAGCCCCATCCTTATAAATAATTTCAGCACAAGTAATCATAGCATAAAAGGATTAGTAAAAGAACACGGAAAATGTACCTTCAATTATGTGGGATGCTGATGCTGCTCTGCCTGCATCACCTATTAAAAATTGTGTATTATATAAAATTATGAGGCAATTTTTTCTATATCAATTGGCTTAAAGAATCCTTCATGACATGTATATTAAATCCAGTTTGAGATGCTGCAGACACAGGTAATTAACTGGATTCTGTTTTCAGAATTTCAGAATCATATTCTTTGACACACTCTTATACCCTCATTTAGTATTTTTGGACGAATTTTATGTGGGTCTCACTTCAATAAGTCTACATTATTCGCAATCATGAAATTACTTTACCTGATTTATGTGGCTTGTTTCTTCTAATAAACCTTTAAATACATTAGAACCAAAAAAAATTCACTGAAAGGCTTATGAGCTCAAACTATATTGGTTATTAATTATATTTGGGTGAGCATTTACCAACTTGTTTTAGATGAACTTGATTTTGGTTATACGAGTGTCAACCGAAGTGGTTTATGTACTGTAATTTTTATCCAAAAAGTAAGCCTGTGAGAGAATTTGGTATAAAATTCCTATTCCACTGCAAAAGTTAAAAATTTTCATTGCGGATTGGAAGCAAAATTGCATTATGAAGCTTCAAATGTGAGTTGGGGGCTCTCCTAGCACATTCTAGTGGAGCCTTGTGAACAATTGTTTGTTTCTATAATTTGTGTTTCTATGCATGTTGAACCAAAAGAACTTGTGTCTCCATAGATTCTATCAGTAATTATGTCTTCTAAATTTGGCTGGTTGTTATACTTCCTCTCTGCTGGTTGATTAATCTTGATCTTAAAACTAATCTTTTGTGGAAGAGAAGAAACTATCGTTTGTTCCATTCATCAGACAGTTAAAAATATTTCATTTACTCTGGATCCGTATAGTTGTTTCCTTCGTTTAAGTATATAAAGATGTGAACTATGGATTATGAAATGGAAAATAATTAAGTATCTAATGATTTGCATTTTTCACTTTTGTTTTAATTGTAATGTAGTATGTCAGGCCAGGTGCAGCATCCATACCTGCAGCAACTAGTTCTACTCCAGGAGGCCCTCTTGGTCAGATTCGTCCACAAGCTAACATGAATGCTGTGGCCGGTCATGGCAGAGGGGACTGGAGACCAGCTGGAATAAAAGGTGCTGCTGCCATGCAAAAGGGTTTTCAAGCAGGTTCTGGATTACCTATGCGGGGACACAATACAACAGGACGGGGCTTTGGTGGTGGCTTGGAATTCGTGCTTCCTTCTCAAAAGTAAAATTTAATTGACAATTTTATTTGTCTCTAGCTGTGTTAAGACAACAAATGAAGAGATTGATGTCAACTGCTAACTGGAAATTATTTTTGTTAAGCATCTGAGTTGCATTGCATTTGGAAGAGAAGTGTTTGGAATATGAAACATTTGGTTTCTAAATGGAAAGAGGCTATAATCCTTCTTTTTTTTCTTGTTTTCCTTTTGATCTATACGAACTTTTATAGTTTTTTGGTAATTTCAATTTGAAGTATAAAGTGTAGATATGGTTAGTAAACGAGCTTTATATTGCATGAACAAGTTGTTAGATCAATATGTTAACCGAGGTCATCATTATTCATTTTTCTTGGAATGACGTTTTTGTGGGGGAAATCTTCTTAACCGTTTACTTATTTAACCTGCCACCTACTTTTTCAGGACAATATTTGATGTTGATATTGATAGTTTTGAGGAGAAACCATGGAAATATCCTGGTGTTGATGCATCAGAATTTTTCAACTTCGGTTTGAATGTCGATACCTGGAAAGATTATTGCAAACAACTGGTAATATTTTTGCTTATATTCTTTTCCAGTAGAAATTTAGTGTAGACTGAGAAAATCATTTTTTGACTTTCTAGGAACAACTACGTCTGGAGTCTACGATGCAAAGCAAGATCCATGTTTATGAGAGGGGTCGAACAGAGCAGGTAATGATGTTAGTGTAGGCTAGGAACAGTTCCTTATCACATTTGTCCGGACCTATTTTGGTCCAGTGCTTATCTTGAAATAAATTAAATCATCTACTTGATTTCATTCCAGGACTATGATCCAGATTTGCCCCCTGAATTAGCTGCAGCTTCTGGTATTCATGATGTTCCTGCTAATAATAATGCTAATTATGTAAAGTCAGAGGCTGGACAAAATGATCTAATAAAAGGTTCTGGACTTATGCGACCACCCATTGTATGTATTTCTACCATTCGTTGAATTCCTCTATTATATTATGGCCAGATACTTGTTTTTTTTTTTTTTCTGTTGTATTGGCCAGCTTGTGTCTGGAGTACAAAATATTCGTAGAAGTTTCTGCTTTTTTAATTTATTCTCTTGCTAGAAGTTCTTGATGCTTTTCATTTTTAATCAGCCAACTGGGAGAGCAATACAGGTGGAAAGTGGTTCTGGTGATCGTCTTCCTTCCATTGACACCCGACCTCCTCGAATCCGTGATTCTGATGCTATCATTGAGGTTTTTGAGCTATTGTCATTAACAATGTGTCATAATTAGATTTGTCTTTTATTGTTGCATCCTGCATGTGCAATTTCTCTGTTACTCACCATATTTTTATGAACAGATTGTTTTACAGGATCCAGCAGATGATGTTTCCAATGCAAAAATTGATGTTCAAGATCAACAAGAGGGTGATGAGCCCCAGAGAAAGGATTTTAGTGATGACCATGTATCTGGATACGAAATTCCAAGGTTAGAGTCCAAGTATTTTAATGGTCAAAAGAGAGAGCTGACTGGAAGAAGAATGCCCAATATGAAAGCTGATCCTACTAGCACACCCATAGAAGATAAAAATTTGTCCTTCCCCCAGAAAAAGACAATTGATTACGCTGATTCTAGGTACCAAACTTTTGAGTCCTATTATGTTCTTTACATTGGATAGATATACATAATTCAGCTAATCCCAGTTAAATTTAAACCATTCTTGACTTTCATTCCACTTTGATCCTTTTTATGCGAAGTTTGTGTGTATGATGATGCATTGTGAACATGGACCGCATGAGATATCACAATTAACTAGTTAATTCATGCAAGATTTGGTGTAATTAATAAAAGTAATTTAGACAACTGGGCAGCGTGATTACTGATTGCTGATAGGTTACTTTGCATTAATTTTCCATGTCTAAACAGTTAAATTTGAATTGTGCTTTTTTTTATTAGAGAAATCAACGTATTTTGTTACGAAATCTTAGGCCAGATTATAGTACAAGACATAGGCAACACAGTTTCACCCTAACAACGCTTTGCCATTCAGCAATTAGTAAAACTACTCAATGGAACCACCTACAACGCTCATACACACATTAACTGTCACAATATGCTATAACTGCCTAAACAAATGCATAACGAGAGAAATAGGACCCAGAAGTGATAATTCAGATCCGTAAAGAATTGCCTAAAGACTACGCAAGCACAGTATTAGTTCAGGCCAAATTGGTCTATGTCGTCTTCTTATTCCTTCTCACATTAACATTCCATATCCTATCAAAACATTGAATGCAACATAATGAAAAATATCAAACTCCTAGAGAAAAAGAATGCTGAATCTAAGTTCAAGCTCATGCAACCACTCAATGTAGAACATAATTTGGTAAAGAAATATATTTCTCAAATTTATATTTAAAATGAAAAAAAAAGGATTGTCCAACAACTTAGATGCTTGGAGTCCTTACAGGAAGGGATGGTTTTTCTATTGTAGAGGTGTGTTGGCGTGTTAGTTAAAATTTTCATTTTTAAGGACAACAACTTATTTTATTGTTCTTTGCATGTCCAACTAATGTGCTCAGTTATTTTAATCTGCAATTCATGAACACCATCTCAGTTTTCTATTTGCAGGAAAATACAAGGAAGTGCATGTGATCAGTCTCCCCGTTTTACTTGCAGTCAAGAAGTGACAATTGTTGACAATAAAAAAGAAGAGTCAGTTGAAAGCATGGAAGGAAGACATAGTGCACACTTGTCATTTCCTGCCGATGGGGATGTGAAGGAATCCAGCATTGAAAACAATCAGCTTGATGAAGCTGGGATAGCTGATGGAACTTCCAGGTTGGAAAAGGGATATATAGATTTAAATGCAGTGGATGACAGAGATAACATTAAGGATGGGGTAGCAGAGAGACAGAATATAACATCTAAAGTTGAGCAACCCTTGCTTGGGGATGGAAGTGATTGGGAGGACTCAAAATCTGTAAGAAGTAGTGATAACAGCAAAGCAAAATCAGAAAGCAGCAGGGATCATAAGCAATGGGATGGTTTTGAAGTAGTTCAGGATCCACATGCTGTTCATCTGGGTAGCATCAGAATGCAATCTGATGATAATGAGCAGGTATTCCATAGAAGAGAGCAAGCCGGGGGCAAAAAAACAGAGACAAATGGTATGGTGATTAAAAGTAGAGAGAATTCATACTCTCAGAAGGATCGACACTCTAGCTCGGCACATCAATCACACATAAGGATTGATGGATTTGAAAGTCCAAGAGATAGGGTTAGCTCTGACATGGATTGGGAATGTAGAAATGATGATCTCTATGGAAGAAGGGTTAAACATGATGAGCCAAGAAAGAGGGATAAGGGTAGAGTTCGTGAAAATGATAGAAGCGACAATGATGATTCCTTTCGATCAAGAAAACAGTTGGATAATGGTAGCTACAGGGTTCCCTATGACAAGGATGTCGGGTCAAGAGTCTCAAGACACAAAGAAAGAGATGATAGCTTGAAAGATAAGAATGAAGCTTTGGAGGATTTCCGTAACAAGAGGAGGAAGAATGAGGAATATCTTAGGAGGGAGCATGTAGCCAAAGAAGCTGTGCGTGGGTATAGAGAAAATGTCAGTCGTCACAAGCCAGAAAAGAATTCAGTATTGGATCCACGGAAGAGAGATGATCATCAAAGAAGTAGAATCGACCTTGATGTTCAATATGCTGCCAGACCAAAAAATGAGGCCTGGCTACTGAGGGAGAGGGGTAATAGGAAGAGAGATAGAGAGGACTGGCATCAGGTGAAACAGTCTCGCGAAGAAAATCCATTCAAGCGTGAAAGAGGAGGAAGGGATTCTGCAAGAAGGGGACGAGGAGCTGAAGAAAAGATATTGACTGGCCTTGTTAGGGCTAAGGATGAACATAAAGTTTCGGAGAAAGAACACCAACATAGAGAAGCAATGCGACACAGTGACCAATTGAAAACAACGGATCGAATTAAGGGTGAAAGCCCACATCGTAAGGGGCATGATGATGCTTTTGTCCGTGGAAATCAATACAACAGTGAGGAAAGGCGATCCAGGGAGGAAAAATCAAGTAGTCGAGGTTATTGTGCCTCTAATTCTTTAGATACTCAAAGAGTTCACGAGAGAAAGCGTGATGAGGGCTCTAGGAAAAGCAAAGAACCCATTGTTGGCAGTTTAGGCACGTCCAACAAAAGTCCAGAAGCTCAAAGTGGTCAGGCCAATTTCAAGGTATACTTGATGCTTATATATTTAAAATGTGAGATTTATCTGGATTTATCCATCTGTACGCGCGACTTGTAGGAGAATGGGTCTATAATAATGGTTAAAATAATGGGTAAATTAGTGCCTAACCATAGAAAGCAGGCTTGGCATCGGGTATCTAATTTCATTCACATGGTTCCTCTTTCCCCAACTTAATGCCTAGGGAGAAAGGTAGAAAGCAGAAGATATGATCTTTTTTAGCAAAATTTTGTCCTTTTCCAATTAGGCTTTATAATTTAGTGCATAATATGGGCCATGCTTAAGTATCTATACAGTTAAGAACCAATCTATTATTTTAAGTTACAAGTTTCTTTTTCTTTACTGGCTGTATTTACTCCTTAATGTTTCTGCACAAGAGATTGCTATTGTTTCTTTGACTGATATATCTGTCATCGTCGTATTAAGCTTGATCCCTGTGGAAATGACATTCATGTGATTAACTTTTGGAAGAAATCTTGCTATTACTGGAGTATCTCCACATAAAGCTCAACATCTCTCTCTTTCTTCTCTTTTTTCGCCATGGTCAGCAGTTGGACCTTAACCAGGTTTTCAAATTCCCTTGCGCGTCATTGTATCTGACAGGATAGGTTAATGTAGTCAGCAGGATTCGGGCTGTGAAATATCAGTCTTGGGAAAATGAAATTTTGATGCTTATTTAACAAGAGTGTGGTTTGATATTTCTTAGTAAGCCTTAGACACCGATTTTAATGCATTTTTCCTTGCTCCTTCTGTCTCTTTCGAACCAAAAAATTGACTGGAATAACTTTTTATTCATTCTTCTGAATTTGAGCTCAAGCTGATGTAAACAATTACTGGGAACTAACTTATATACGGTCTTTCATTTCCGTTTATGAAGGGCATGAAAGGATCTGGCGATGAAGATCACCCAGAGGATGAAATCCCAGGGCATCGGCTGTCCAGAAAAAGGAACTGGGAAGCCAACTCAGATGATGAACAGCAAGATTCTCAACGAGGACGTTCTAAATATGAACGCCGGACAAACCTTAAGGAAAGAGATTTGAGTATCAGCAGCAAGTCGTCATCTTCCTTAAAGTTCAAGGACCTTGAGAAGGATAACAATGATAGGTCTTCTGAATCTCGGAAACCTGTTGACGAATCTACTAAGTTAGTTTATACCAATCACCAACCACATTTATCAGTTGAGGGCAAGGATTTTGTAGATGTGGAGATCAAGGATGCTAAAGCCAAAGAATTAGAGGATCAGCACCCTGATACTGTTGGTAAGTTGAAGAAGCGTAGTGAGCGTTTCAGGGTTCCAAGGCCAAGTGAGAAAGAGGCAGCTGTCAAGAAGTTAGAGGATGAACCTCAGCCTTCTGCCGAAAAATCTGAAAATCCAATGGATTCAGAGGTCAAACTAGAGCTACCACCCCGGAAGAGGAGGTGTATAGGTAACTAGATGAGAAATCTGGGAGCTTATTATTTGACTACAATTCTCGTTTAGTTTTGTCACCCCTTCCACCCATTAAGACATTCAAAACTCCTTTACCATAATTCTTGACGGATAACCCCAATTCAGGTTTATTAGTACATTGTGATTTTGAATTATTTGTTGAAAGTAACATTTTTAGTGTTTGAGATTATATGTAATTGGACCATTTTTGTAACCACGCACCCAATACATTATTATACACTGTATATACTGGTAAAATGTAGAACTTGAACTTTCACATCACAGGCACGTTGTTCTGTGTCTAAATGTGATCCATATCGTAACTTGATCTGGGTTATGAGAATTATGGGATTAACATGACTGAGGCTTGTTGCAATATGACACCCATAAATTATTGCTGGTAATGCACGAGCCTTATACTGGCAGTGTTCCTCATGTGAGCGAGATGTTCCAAGTGTCAGAAACCATGGGCATCCTGGTGAAGAACTTCCTAACCTCTCTTTGGTGGTTGAATGTGATTGTTATTATTGTAGACTGTTAGTTAATATTAATTACTGTTTTTTTCCAATAAGAGGATTATATAATTTTAGCTCAGAGCTTGGCTGTATCTAGATGTTAATGAAATGTAGTTCATGAATTTCAGTAGTAATAAAAGAAGGCATCTTTCAATCTGAGAACCACAAGTTTATATCTTCATATTTTACATATGCTAGCTATAGGTGTTCATCCTGATGGATAAGGATCGAGACTTTGCACTTGCCTAGCTTGAAAGACTAAAAGGGTGAATATATTTTGTTGGTTTATTTGTGTTTGTTTTTCATGAAAAAGTGTTTTTTTAATAAAATAACATGTATGTTCTTTTATAAATTTATATGAAAAACACTGGTAGGAAGGGGGTTTCTGTTAATACCATATCTTGTGGCAATGGTGATGCTAAATGCCATCCACAACAAAGTTTATTATTACAAGCAAGCCTTGTTTTATCTCTAATGAAGTTTTTATCTTACTTTTTTACACTTAAAATATATCTCTTTTCGATTATTAGGATCCAATATTCTTTGTATGGTCGTTACGAAAACTTTACAGCACAAAGTTCAACAACACTAGCAAAACACATAAGTTTGAAATTCCTGAGTTCAGTTTCTTTTTTTGAATTTTTTCATGTTATTCCCTGTCGAGTATTTAAAATATATTATTTTAGTATTTTAAAGATATTTTTAATATATTTTAAAATTTTAAATTAGTAGTCATTAATACATTTTAAAGATGCAAGAGAAGAAAAACAGACAAATCTAACAGAGGATCGAAATTCCTTTTTTTATTCAGGCGAGCTTTTTCCCATTTGTATGTATTTCAGAGGTAGAAGATTCATTTATTTTTCATATGCTATGCTATTTTGATGCAATTAAATCTTACCTTCGCAAAAAAAAAAATGATAGTATTTTTCAATCTTTTCACGGATGTACACTATTTAGAATCTGATGAAAGATAATTTGGATTTTCTTTAATGTGGTCTATAAATTAAATTTCACTAATGATTAAGGAAATTCTTTTATTTATAAACTAATTATCAAATACCATTTTGTTTGAAAAAATTAATTCGGTTATTTTTTAATTTAGATATTTTAAATTAAATTTTTATAGAATAGTTTAAATTTGTTCTATTGAGTGTGTGTGATATTTCATTTTTATATAAGAACTTTTTTTCTTTTTCAATGAAAAAAATTAAACAGAAAATTATTTACATAAATATAAAAAAGTTAAACATATTTTTGTTTATTAAACTTTGATATGAGATTGAAGATCGTCTTTATCTCTATATGAGCTTTGATATAATTTAGTCTTTAAATTTTTAAATTATTGAATATAGTCATTGTGACTTAATTACGTGTTAAACTTTTTTCACATGTCAAATACGTTTTTCAGTTAACATTGATTTTTAGCTTTTGAACTTTGACATGAGACTGAAATTTGTTTCTTATAAAACTTTGATACGTTTTAGTTCATGAACTTGAAAAATGAATGAATATAGTCATTTTAATCTAATAACATTAAATTTTTTTATGTGTCAAAATATTTAAAAAGGACCATATCTATTTATTTTTTAAATTTGAATATCAAAATTTATTCAAAATTTTAAATAGAAATAAATTTTAATTTTGCGCTAAAGTTGAGAAACTAAAAATATATTTAACCATAAAAATTGTATACATTCAATAAATATATTTTTTAAATGATCATTTAAATCTAATTTGTGAGATATTCAAAAATTCAATCCTTATTTTAATACAAACTTTGGACAAATCTTACCCACTTAATAATTTACATTGTTTAATTTTCAATTAAATAATTTTCTCGTAATTTAAAATACAAATTCTTTTTTTATTGTACTGTTTTTAATATTGTAAAAAAACAATTGTGTATCATTTACCCCGTTGTAAACATGATCCATAAAATAAGATAAAATAAACATTTATATTTTTTAATTAAATATCGGAATAAACCACCTTTAACACTGCCATATTCTTCTCCACCTAAGCAAAACTCAAATAAATTCTTAAAGATGCAATCGCATTATACCATTAAAATATTGAAGTAAACCACCATCAATAATCTCATATTCCTTAATATAAGACAAACAATGTTTAATATGAAAGAAAAAGATAAAATTCAAGTAATAAATTCATATACAAAGCAAATTAACAAAAAATAAAATATAAATATTTATATAAACGTGATTGGTGCAGTAATTTTTTTATGCAAGTAAGTATTTAGCTTAAATAGAACTAAGAGTGAGTGTTAAACTTTTTCTCTTTAAACAAAGATGAAAAAAAAAATGCAATAATATGTGTAAGCTATTTTTATTCGTGATTTTGTTTTAGAGATGTCAAAACGGATAATTCGGTGTGACTTGACTTGACACATCATGGGTTGATCATTTAGTGAACTAACTCAATCTCATCCACTTTTTTGTGAGCCAAAAAAATTCGAACCCAGCCTGGCCCACTACGGGTTGACGGGTTAAACGGATTGACTCTAGGATTCACTTAATCAAGAAAAAACATAATTTTTTATTTTTTTTCCGTCAAAACTAAATTATAATTCTAATTAAAATATAAATAAACTTTAATACAATCCAAATACAAACAAAAATAAAAAAAATACAAATTATTTATGTGTTGGTTAAAAAAAAAACAACCTAACATGTTCAACTTAATAAAAAACATTTGTGTGACCCTTCTCTGCAGATTACCGCTCTAATTTTTTTATATAGAAGTGTTATTCAAACTCTAAATTAATTTTCAAAATCGAATTAAATAAAAAATTAATCAAGAAAAACCATAATTTTTTTATTTTTTTCAGTCAAAACTAAATTATAATTCTAATTAAAATATAAATAAACTTTAATACAATTCAAATACAAACAAAAATAAAAAAAAATACAAATTATTTATGTGTTGGTTAAAAAAACAACCTAACATGATCTAGATGCAAAGTTCAACTTAATAAAAAATAATTGTGGGACCCTTCTCTGCGGATTGGTGGGCCAACCGGCTCACCACTCTAATTTTTTTATATAGAAGTGTTATTCAAACTCTAAATTAATTTTCAAAATCGAATTAAATAAAAAATTAATCAAGAAAAAACATAATTTTTTTATTTTTTTCAGTCAAAACTAAATTATAATTCTAATTAAAATATAAATAAACTTTAATACAATCCAAATACAAACAAAAATACAAAAATACAAATTATTTATGTGTTGGTTAAAAAAAAACAACCTAACATGATCTAGATATAAAGTTTAACTTAATAAAAAATATTTGTGTGACCATTTTCTGCGGGTTGGTGAGTCAACCGGTTCACCGCTCTATTTTTTTATATAGAAGTGTTATTCAAACTCTAAATTAATTTTCAAAATCGAATTAAATAAAAAATTATACAAATTTATTTAAATTATAATTTGAGGTTGATTTTATGAGAAATATTATATAAGACGATCACGTATGACTAATGAACATTTGCGTAACCATTAACAAATCGTTGACAAGTGTAGAGAGAGGTGGGACTCTGACAGAAAGCAAAGTAAAATTCAATAAACATTCAAAACTCTTATTTCTACCAACAATCTTGAAAAACCTTAGCCAGATTTGAACATCGAAGAACACAGAAAGAAAGAAAGAGAGAGGTGGAGAAAAATGTACGTGGATCACGCCTTCTCGATTTCTGATGAGGACACAATGATGGAAACTGCGTTCACGGAGAGCAACACCACCAAGCAACCGATCAAAGATATCGCTCTCGCCGTTTCTCTTATCGGCTTTGGATTCGTCGGCATCATCATCGGCTCTCTCATGTCCTACAATCACGTCGGCGGCGACACCGCTCACGGTAACATCTCCTTTTTCGGAATGAAAAACTAGTTAATTGTGTTTTTTTTTTAATTTAATGTTAATTGAATAATTGATTTATAGGTATGTTCTTTACGATACTGGGATTAATTTTGTTGATTCTGGGTTTGTACCATATGCGGATTGCATATTACGCTTACCAAGGATACAAAGGCTTCTCTCTCACAAATGTACATCCTGTATAGTTAGTTATTTTAGCTCCATCACCTCAACTAACTACCTTATATGTATAGATCTTCCATGTTTGTACCTTCTTTTTGTCTCTTTGTTTTCTATTTTTCTTTTGGTTGGTAAGTAACTCCCATCGTTTTTAAATTAGTATATTTATTAATCTTAAGCTTCTTCTTACTAACGCTGTGTTTGTATCTGACGATTCTTTGTTTGTGAAGACAGAAGAACCACTGCCAACTATGTTTGCTTCGGTTTTCTTTCAGTTTTTTCATTATGAGATTGTGAATACTTAAAAAATGGAATAATATGTATGAACTAATTTTATTTACAAAAAAATTGTGATTAAAGTGTTATTCAAACTCTAAATTAAATTTCAAAATCAGATTAAGTAAAATGTTATATAAATTTCTTTAAAATATAATTTTTTTTATATTAGATATTAGAGGTTGATTTTTAGATCAAATATTACATTATATATGATCATGCATGGTTAATGAATATTTGCATCACCATTACCACAAATCTCCACTACCACAAAGTCGACAACTATGGACAAAGAGGTGGAACTTTAATAGAAAGCAAAGTAGAGTTCAATAAGCACACACAAGCTCTTGTTTCTATTGTAAAACTTGAAAACCTTAATCTGAATACTCAAGAACACATAGAGAGATAAAGGTGGAGAAAAATGTATATGGATCACACGTTCTCAACGATGGAAAGAACATTCACAGAGAGCAACAAGCAACCGATGCAAGAGATCACTCTCCATTCTCTTATCAGCTCTCTCCATGTTTGTAACCTTCTTTTTGTTTTTTTTTTTCTTTTCTCTAACAAGTGACTATTACATCTATTTATATTGCTTTTGTATTTGAATTAGTACATTTATTACTGTTAGGCTTCTTATTTTTACTGAATTAGTTGTTCTGCTCTGATTTTCTTTCAGTTTTACTTTAGTTTATACCAATAACCAACCTCTGTTATATGTTGAGGAGAAGGATTTTGTAGATATGGAGATTAAGGATGGTAAATCCAAAGAATTAGAGGATCAAAATCCTCATACTGTTGATAAGTTGAAGAAGCTCAATGAGCGGGTTCAGGATTCCAAATGTCAAGTGAAAGAGGTCCTAGTAGTAAAAAGTTAGGGACAGATAAACCTGTGTTCGTCACTGTACTGTGTTAACTACATGAATTAAGAAAGCATGAACAAGGCAAAACCTGCTTATTGGAAAACCATATCCAATTGCATTCTCAAATGCTGCACATATACCAAGATACATAGTTCACATTATTCAGCTCCTGATTAAAACCAATAAGTAAACTACATCAGCTATACTAAGAGCTTTGGACTTTTTCAAAACCTACAAATTATAGATCCAAACCTCATTTTTAACTCATATCTGCCCGATCAAGCATATCCACATGGGTCATCCTCCTGGGAAACCTTGGTGGAAGTTTCAAAACCATGGAATCTTCTATCTCAATGGGTAGATGAGTGGCCACAATCACAATTCCTCCGTGTTTCCTATGTTCTGCAATGATATACTCAAGTAACTTTACTCCTTCTTCGTCTAATGCAACTGAAGGCTCATCCAGCAACCATATGGGACGATCAATTGCCAGCAACCTGGCAAGTTGTAGTCTTTTACGCTGACCCATAGAAAGCATCCTTGGTTTTTCATTAGCTAATCTTCCAAGTCCCATCAACTCCACCGCAGCCATAGCCTTCCCTTCCTTGTTCTCAAGAACTTCAAACCACTGTACATTGTTAAGAACTGTGAACTTATCATTAATGGCGTCCTTGAGAGAAAGCCAGTTAAGTTGAAGCTTATACTGATGGAATATTGCAGATTGTTGTATGTCATGGCCATTCCAAAGGATCTGGCCTGCAGAAGGACGAGAAAACCCAGCTAACATGCGCAGGAAAGTTGTCTTCCCCGACCCATTTGCGCCTGTTAGCACAAGCGCCCCTCCATCATGAAGAGAGACATTCACATGACGCAGAATTTGCTGTGCATTTCTCATACATGACACATTATTCAGGAGGAGACGAGGAAATGGGGCTCTTCGGTGCATCACGTTTAACAATTGAATAACAAAAAAATGTGTGCAAACAGCAATTCCGAAATAATAATAATAATAATAATAATAATGCTTTCTGATCCTTTTTTTTATACTGATGATACAGTTAGCATTAGTCACGGCGTTTCCTGCACAATCCTGCTTCGAAATTGGAGAGATAAGGACAATTTCTGTGCTGAAGAGTAATTCAATCTTAACTACACACGATGCAAAAAACAGTACTTAAAAATACTATAAGAATTCCCTCTGATGTTTAAGCATTTTCTTCACTTCCAAATATAGATGAACCTTGAGGGTTGGACTAACATGAAATTGGATTATAATATAAGAAAGCACTATAATCTAGGGCAAATCTTATAAGCAGCAAGGTGCAATGCAAATAACAGTATGAGTTTGTGATAATATGCAAGAGTTCATTGTCAAAAATGACAGATTGGTCACCAGACAAAATAAAAATGGAATCAAAATTTCAACACCAACCTACTGCCAAAGTTCAGAATCAAATCAGTTATAAATAATACCGAATCAGAGTTTAAAGATCAGATTCGGAATGCCAGACATTGAAAATCAACCCCAAAAAACAAAAACTAAGTCACTGATTTGATGTGAGAAAAGAGAACGGAGGGCCAACCTGGACGGCAACCACTGGTTTCACGGCTTTGACAGCTTCGCAGTGGTGGCGGCGTCGTTGGGCGCCGGCGACTGCTGGGGCGGCCTGAGAGGAACCAGGCACGACAGAGAGAATAGAAGACGGCCAAAGAAGAAACAAAAAGCCTCTTTTTGAAAAACACATTAGTTTCAAAACCCAAATATAAAGTCCATCTATTTTTCTTTTAATAATTTAAATTGATTTTAAATACGTATCTGAAAAATATCAATGTTACAAATTTCAACTAATACTACTAAAAAACTAAAATGTTTCAAAAACTATACTTTTCAAAGACTATTTAACAAATCTTTTCCAAAGACCAATTTAGATCTAATAAATTATGGAATTGAATTAAATATCTATTATATTTTATATTTGTTCTTCACCTGAAAAAGAAAAATTATATATAGATTTGAAAGGGATTCCTTCACTACTTTTTGTCTATTTTTTTCGATTTGTTAAAATAGATTAAAATAATTGGGTTAAAATGACTTTTTTTTATTATATTTTTTTAATCTTAATTAATTTAACCAAATATTTTTTTTCAAGTTTTTAATTTTCTTTTTACAAATTTTATTTTGTTTTTTTTATATATATATATATATATATATATTAAATATATTTTATTTATCTGAATAAAATCGGATGTTGAAAATGTGAAAGTAAGAACAGATTTAGTATTTGAACTATGATCCTTTAGCATTTAAGAAGGCATATCGGTAAGTTATGTCCACTTTTGGAGTCATTGGATTCTAAGAAGAAATCAAGACTATGAACACACATGAACGAAGCTCAAGCATTATCATAGCAACACAAACTGAGCAATACACATTGAAAGTAGCAAGCGAAAATTTAAAAACATCATAAATCAATGGCCGAAAAAATATAAAATTGCAAGTAAGATTAAATGAGTAGAACTATAAATTAAATAAAGCAAAATTGAAACTGAAGCAGGTATATTCATTGCCAAAATAAGAAGGGTACAAAGATAAAGAAGAGTTAAACAAGTTAAAATGGTGAATGAAATCTTACTCGATCCTGACCACTTTGTGTTTGTGGTTAAACCAAGTAAGTTGCCTAACATACTAGAGGAAACTCAATCCTATCAGCTGCTTTGTGCTCGTCGGGACGTGAAAACCCCTGTACAAATGTTTCTCTCTCGCGTGTACAAGAAGAACACAGACCTTAGTTCTCCAAATTTCTCTATTTTCGCTCAATCTAGGGCTCCCTTCCAAACCTACATTTTTGTACCTTTAAAACCCCCTTCAGTAAAATGAACAGAAACTAAAAAAACTTAACCTAACCTGATTCCTCTTGTCCCAAACTAGATTCGTGATTTTCAAACCACTTATCAATGCCCTTACTCAATTTGACTCTTCCTTTGTATGTTCATCATGAATTAGCCATACTCTTGCTCCATTTTTTATCTTCAAATCATCCTCATCCATCACGATCAATGTTAACTCCCTTCCTTCGAATTAGATTTCACGCATCAAGTTCCTTTTCGAGATGGAGCAATCATTATCTTGTTGCAGCATCAGAGATGCTCTTACCTAATGGATTAGCAACTTGGATACCCAACCTTTACTAAAATGTATGTTTTGATGGGTTTGGTCCTCATGCTCAATATTTTAGGATATTTTACTAGTATTGTCGATGAAATATTTAATTTATATTGTAGTAAAACTTTTATAATAACAATAAATTATGATTTTTTATGTTAACAACTTGAGCACATGATTTTAATTTGTATTCACATAATAACAATTATATGTTTATCACATTTTTAAAAATTACAATTTATTTTCAATATACATATATAACGTATTTTATATTAATATTTTCAAAATAAACATATTAACATATTCGATACTTGTTGTAACTGCGTTAAATATATCCTCGTCTTGATTTAAATTAAACTAATTTAATTGTTTGATTTTATAAGTCTTGCAAACAATTATCCAAATAATTAAAACTTGGTTAAAAGATAACTCTCTTTGGTTTCAAAGTTTTTAAAAAGTATTTTAATTTCTCCCGTTTAAAAATATTTGTAGTCTTGCGATATTAACTTTGAAAATGGTAACATTATGTTTAAATGTTTTATTCTAATTGAAAATTTTGATAAATAAATTCTTATAATATTTTGGAACTGAAAAAACATTTTAATTTTATAGAACTAGATTAAAATTGTCTGAAAAGCAAAATGTATAACCAAATATTATTTTTATTTAATATGTATTAATTAATATATACTACTTTTTAACTATTTTTATATACACAATTGTTTTACAGTTTTATCTTTATTCGTAACATTTTGATAATTTTTCTCATAAATATTACCATCTTTTTTATTGTTATAAAAATATTATTATTATTATTATAACTTTTTTATTTTCATAAAAATCATTTTATAGGTAAAAAAGTTAAAGACATAACTTATATAGTTTATTTCACAATAAATAATAAAAACAACAATGATAAATAAATTCATCTCCTCTTACAAAATAGAATTAGTAGTTTTTGCAGGAAAACCCAAATCTTGACTATTAAATGACTAAAATACCTCATCCCTAACCCTGCACCACATGGAACTAGCAGGGTAGAATTGGAAAATATGGAACAACCTTTGCTGGAGTTCCCTGTATAAATATACTAGCCACTGCATATGTTCAAGCAGATTAGGGTTTCTGTTGCTGCCACACTCCCTTTCTGAATGAGATGTCTCTGCTTTGATGCTTCTTCAAAACCCTAATCTCGTCGCCATTTCTTTCTTCCTGCACCTCCAAACTTTCTATATAATAATAATAACAATAATAACTGGTTTTGCTCTTTCTCTTTCTCTCTCTCTCTCTCTCTCTCTCTCTCTCTCTCAATGGACAACGCTATGCTTCTTGTTCCTTTTTTCTTTTCATATCCTTTCTATCTGTGGCCATGCCAGTTCTCTTCTCTTTCTCTGAACCAAAAGAGGCTGTGAAGATTGTTTGGGAGTGTGGACCCGATGCGTCGGTCGCCGTCAAACATTGCTCGCTGATGGCGAGGCAACGTTATCGCTTTTGTGATCTGTTGCAGCCATCGGTGGTGGTATTGTTTTTCGACTTCCGATCTGTCGTTGTGATAGATCTGAGCCTCTCTAATTCGCACCCGAACATTCCTCGGCGGCAATTTCTCAACGTAGTATTTGGCAGAGGTGTATGGAGTGAGAGAAGGGAAAAACGCCTTTGCCGATCTCATCGGTTCTTTTTTTCCTCTCTCATTCCATACATCGTCTGACGAACGTAGCGTTGATCGGTTCTGTATGGTTTTTGTTTTCCTTTGTATTCACCCTGGAAACCCTAATTTATTTTAATTTGGTACTGTTTGAATAGATTGTGACATATGATGGATTTCTTTGCTGCATTTTAATTCCTCTATTTCTTGATGCTGTGATGTTCTTAAACTTATGTAACCTGATGTTTTTAAAGTTGTTTCATGCAGCCTGACTGGAGGATGGGCTTAACAAATTTTAATTTCTGGATTTTCTTGATGCTGTGATGTTAAACTTATGTGACCTGATGTATTTAAACTTTATGCAACCTGACCGCAGGATGGGCTTAACAAAGGACTTCTTATGGTTGGATGCTTTGAACATCAGAAGTGAAGTTCTGCTATTCGGTTATCTTCGAGCTCTCTGAGAAGACACGGTTTTGGTGTACATTTCACGGAATTACTAGTCACAATATATTCTATATTAGGGTGTAGAGTTATGATTTTCTATGTAATGTTAGTCAACGGTTTATGTAAGAGTTTGAAGCTACTTGCCCATTTATGTAAAAAATATATATATATATATATATATATATATATATATATATATATATATATTTATAGTTAGATTGTAGTAGAATCCAATTTTAAAATTGTTGTGTAATTGTATGATTGCGGAGTTCATTTAAAGTTGTCACGGCTGCATTTGAAGGAAGAAGATTAATTACTGTTCGTGCAATGGTTTCAATAATTATAAATCTATACACTGTCTTTCAAGATTGTGCCTTTTAAATACCGGACGCAGTGCATTGCGTTGCACGCCTATAAATTTTGGTAATTTGGCACGGATTTTGCATTCCTAATAATCCAAATGCAAGCGTTGGCAAATGGGTTGGTTGCCTGAAGAATAACCCATGTATAAGAATTGTAGAACCAATCTCGTGTTGTTTCTATGATACAAGATGGAATGTAATTGTAGAACCAATGTTAGGGTTATGTTAGTGTTCTCTAGCATTTGCTGGGTTAATCACATTAATTTCTATGCAAGAGCGTAGCAAGCACCAAAATGGCTGCCGCTGAGAAGCCACAGTTAGCAAGCTCTGTTCTGGCATCTGAAGCTGCAGGAGCGTCGGCAGCAGCAGGTGTAGCATCATCAGCAGCAGGTGGAGTTTCATCGGCAGCCCTAGATTCAGCCGGTTTGGAAGCCTCGTTGACCGGAGGAAGAGGTGGGTCAACAACGTTTGCAACCTCAAGAGGAGGAAGTGGTGCCTGCGCTTGTGGCTGGTCCTGGAGTGGGGTAGTTTTCAGTAGCTCACCAGGTCTGGCCGGTAAGATAGAAAATTCATTGTTAATATCGCTACAGGGACTCCCTGCAAATGTTATGAAAAGGTAGATGGAGTTCAAGCATTTGCTTATATATGAATGACAATAATAGAAATGCTTAAGCTAGACTCGTAGTAACTGGCAGTATTGTTTGCTTAGATGAAGAAAGGCATTGAGAGTGGAATGACTTACTGACGAATCTACTCGAAGTGGCTGGGAAATCGGTGATTACTCCATCAACCATAGCAGTCTGGATGTAAGTAGCAATCTCGATATTAGGGTCTGACCAGTAGTCGAATGCCAGTGATGTGTATTCATTTTTAAGAGTACGAACGAATACTGTGAGGTTTGCATCTTTCAACTCCTTTACAACATTGGTCAATCGATACAAGTAAGAGGCATATACTTCGATAACAGAAGTTTTTGGAACATTCACTGCATCCGCATACTTTTTTATCTCGTCCGCTGTTTTTCTGGGTACACTACCAATCTTTTCAGTCAAATACATTACCCTTTTGTAAGACTGGTTATCTTTGAACTTCGATAGGACGGAGCTGTCGTCTGATTGAACCAGGACTTGTTGGTTGACCAAGCTGGCATTTTTCAAGGCACTGCTAACAGCATCTACAATGTCAAGACCCTTTTTTGATGCAAGGTACGCCGCATTCTGTGAGGCAATTGGAGTTCGCAGTAATAGAAAATTTTCAAATAGAAGGAACACGATTGCAGTAACACATTTCCTTCTTAACATTCACCTTAATAACTGGTTTAAATTTTTGTGAGAAATCCAAAACTACTGATATTGCTTACCTGAATGTTTACCAAAACGCCAGGAACATCCTTTGTCTTGGCTATCTCCAGAAACTCTTGGAGGCTGACCATTTTACCGCTGGTTTTGTTTGCAGGGTTTCTTTGGAAATCGCCGTTTTTAACAATATGAGCTGAAACAAGAAATTTGTACTGTAATTTCATTGTTGAAATCTCAAAGGTTGAATCTGAACTTGAATCCTTGAAGTTCTATATAAGTATTTACGTTTTAATGTCTGAATCTCGCCCCAGGAAAGGTCAAAGGAGAATATTCCCGATTTGGGTTGAATTTCTTTGACCTTTGAAGATCGAGACATAAATTTAGTCATTGCGTTGGTATCTGGGCCTAGGTCTGAGCTATTTGAGCAGATGGCAATGCCATCTCTTGTCATTTGAACTGAACAATCTATAATGTCGGCACCGTCATCTATTGCTTGCTTATATGCAAGATCACTGCTGCCTGGATACACTCCACTTGCACCATTGTTGCTTATGACCAAAGTTGGTCCTACAAAATCAAATTTATAAGGTAAATTTAAAAATATTTTTAAAAGATTACAAATATATAAATATATATATATATATATATATATATATATTTTTTTTTTTTTTTGAAATTTAAAAATAGTTCTTCACTCATTCTATAAATTTTAATGAAATATTTTTTTATATATTAATAAAAATTATAATACACTTGAATGGAATCACAAAAAATAATAATAATAATATTAATTAAAATTTAACATAAATTTTCTTCTTCTGAATTTTAATATTTATTAAATGGTAATAAAAAAATTAATGATAATATTGAATGGTGAAAAAAATTAATAATAACAATAGTAAATTATTATATTATAATAAATGAATTTTTTTAATTACTAATTTAGTGATTGAATTACTAATGAAATAAAAAATAAAAATAATCATATGATAAAAAAAATAATACATAAAAATATTAAGAAGTAAAAATAATAAAATATATATTAGAAATGATTTGATATACTAATAAATCAAATCATATAAAGAACAAATGTTAAATAAAGAGTATTATAAAACTCAACAAAAATTTTTAAATACCAAATTAGTTAAACCGGAGAAATAGAGAAAAATAGTAAAAATTGTTTTAATAAAACAAGAACAATTCTTCAAAAAAAGAAAATATTAATAAATATATTATTTGAATATAATTATATAAAAATTAGGATATATCTTAAAAATACGAATTGATTTCATGGAAAAATCCATAATTAAAATAAAATTATGCAACTAAAAGAAAACAAAAATTACAAAACTAAATAACAATATATATATATATATATATATATATATATATATATATATATATATATTAATATATCAATTAGATTATCTAATCAACTATTAGCGTTATAGTAATTTAAACAAAAAATATGTATTAGGATGGAACTTAGGTTTGACCAATATTTATATAAAAAAAAATTATTTCTCATCTCTAATTATTATATGATCGATAACGTATTAAGATTAGTAATATACCTTTTTTGGTCAAGGTATTATTGTGTGCATAGCAAACTGTAAAACAAAAATGTGTTAGAAAGTCGAAGAGGCGATTGTGAATTTAAGTGGAAGATTTTTTGACATCTCACCTATAGCATTTGATGCTGTTGATGGGAAATCGGTGACAACACCATCAACAACATCTCCGTTGTCGAAAAATTGAAGGTACTCAGCGGTAGGATCATAGTTATAAGAATAGCTAGTAAAATAATCATTGGCAAAACCAGAAGCATAGACTTCTAGTCCTGATTTATGGGCATCAGCCACAAGTGTGGTGGGATTTCCCAGATATTTGTCTGCTTTAAGGGGCCATATGTATTCTTTTGGGACCATTATGCCTGTTGCAAATGACTTTATTGTAGCAATATCCTTTATAACACTTTCATATGGCTTCTTGGTTGAAGGTTCCACATCCTTAGCATTAAGAAGTTGAAACACCACCTTCGGTTGCCTATTTGTTTTCTCAATCAGACTCTTCAAGAACCCCATATCTGAAGCTGAAACAAATTCTATTTGATACGCATTCAGTAATTCCAAAACAATATCTACCACCTTTACTCCCTTTTCATGGTAGAATGCTGCATTCTGCAACAACACAACACGCAATTAATATTATAATAAATTGCTACTAACACAAACAATTAAGGAATTCAGACCTGAACATTCAACCAAAACCTCGGAGGGTTTTTCCCACTCATCAGAGCATCAAGGTTCAGAACTGGATCAAGACCATCGTAAGCACTGGGTCGTGAAAATATGGCCTGAATCACTGCACATAACAGACCAAACCTTCAATTTCAAACCTCAAAACCTCCTAACACTATATTTTTTTTTATTGCTCCTATTTCAACCTATAATCTATTAACTCATTCACCTGATATATTCATGGCAATCTGTTCTGAATTGTAATCCACTGAAAAGTGTCCTTTCACGTCCTTCCCATTAATATTGTAGGTACTTTGCTTAGTATCGAAGAATTCTATAGTTGTTGCATTGTCAAGTGTAGATCCTGTGATACAAAAAGCCCCGCCATCTTTGGACAACTGAAGATTGCACAATAAAATGCTTATATCTCTTGCTAGTGCAATGGCGTCTGGAGTGCCTTCAGGGAAGAGTCCCGAATAACCACCACGCGCAATTACAAGAGGCTCATTACCTGCAACACCAACAAAACAATCACATCAACGAACCATGGAAGCCATTGTTCACAGAAACAATAACTCCTATGGATACCCACCACTCAATGTTGACCATTTCGTTAATTGAGGTGCAGTTGCAGGTGTAGGTGCAGGTGCAGTTGCAGTTGCAGGTACAGGTACAGGTGCAGGTGCAGCAGCTTTTGGTGGAAGTGCAGATTTTTGGGCTACGATCGAATGAATCAACAAGGAAATCAGAAACAAGGTTCTGAGCATTTTGTTCTTTTCCTGTCACATTCCAAACTAAACCGAGTCAGTGTGAAGTAAAACGATGGATCGATGGATGGATCAATCAATGAAACGTTTAAAATTCCTACGTTTCTGCTCATACAGTAATGGTTTCAAATTTGTCTTAATAACTTCCTTTTGGATGATGCTACATGGCTGCTGCAATAATCCCATTTCATTCTCATATTATTGAACCTAATTGTGAAATTGTGTTGTGTGAATCAGAAGAGCATAAAGGGTTGGGAAACAGAAGTTGATCATAATTTGAGTTTCATGTTCTGAAACAGGAAAAAGGAAAATAGAAACGAAGAATCAAAGAAAGGTGATTGAAGATGGCATACCCAAAAGTGATGTTCGAACCTCGATCTATTGAATGGATGAAACAGGCATTCCCTGCGAGTTTTTCTGAGAAAAATCCTCGAGGGAATGTAATGGAAAAGAGGAAAACGAATTGGTGAGTGAGATTGACTCACAAATATTATTTTTTTTATCTATTTCCACACATTTTCGCGCATAAATCGTTGGCCAGCCTTACATTGTTATTTTTGGGATCGTTTCCTGTTTTTGTTTCTTTTCCATCTGTTACATCTAATACGTTTAATATTTAATTAACTCAAATTCATTAAATAATTTCATGAATTATTTTAATTAAAATAATTAAAACCAGCTCAAAGTCTCATATATGAATATTTGTGTATCTTTGTCACTTATATGATTATTATATTTTTTTCAAAAAAAAAGTTGCTGAGTTACAACATGAATTCTTTGTTATAAACTTTTACTTTCAGTATGAATTATATAACCCTGGTAAATTTAGTAGAGGTTTGCACTTTTTTTCTTTCTTAAATACAGGATAAAATAGTTTTCAACATCATACATAGCACAATTTTTGGAAGGAAATAATAGTTTCAAAAATATACTTTTGAAACCTTCCAAAAATATACTTTTGAAACCTTCCAAAAAAAAAATCCATCTCATAATCCATTTTAATAAAAAAATATTAAATTGTACTATAACAGTTTTCGAGTGTTTTATTAATGGTATCAAACCGCTCTAATATAGTTCAGAGAAACGACAACAGACAGCTTTCTAACTTATCATTCATTGGCATTGTTATATTATTATAATACAATTTTCTGCTTAAACTTTCAAACCATTATTTTTCTATAGTCTTTTCTGTCTCTATCATTCCAATTCTTGGTGTGCTTTAAATCCAATGATTGGAGAAATGTTAGAATCCAATTATCCATCATCTTTTAGATAATTAAGAGTTATTTATTTTCACTTTCTCTCATTTTCTAACATTATTTATCATTCTTTCTGCAAAATGGCCACCCCAATTGTTTCCTTAGCTCAGCCAATTTTAATTATATATTTTAATCCCGTTTCATTTCTTTTAAATAAAAAAATGAATTCCTTTTAAAAATTATTAAACTGAAAATATTAAAAGAGATATTATTGAATTAACTTGTCCTCATCTGTTATTAGTTGAGTACGCTTTTCTTCTTAACTTAAAGTGATGTAAGTTTGAAAAACCCTCTTTAAAAGGAAGGATTTAGAGAGTTACTAATAACAACACATTGAAGACGAGTACTACCTCCACTATTAGTTTTAATTTTTTTTTTATAAATTAACCCAATTCTAATTCAGAAAAAAAAAATCTTCCAAAAATAGTTTGGCATTATGAAATAATAACAATTTTTTTTTTCTTTTTCTTTGGTAGATATTTTTTAAAAAGCTGAAATTCCGCAGAAACAATTATTTTCTTTTCTCTGTAGCTACTTCCATAAAAACCATCTGAATCTATGATCAATCTCATACTTCTCATTGAGACACTAATGAATTCTCATATCATCATCTTCCCCACACCAAAATGGATTAATTGCAAAGAAGATAATTCAAAATTCAACAAATAGCAAGTAAAAGCAAAATGAAAATCGGTGCAAAGTATTCAAGTTCATTCAGACACTGGATTCTCACCAAGAACATCTAAAAACAAACAATCAGAGGCATAAAGTATTCAAGTTCAGACAATGGATTCAACTAAAAACAAACACAATCAGAGCATCAAAGGTAAACTTTACAAAAGTTCACATCATAATCATAATCATCATCATCATCATCAGCTTGGTCTATTTTGCATCTACTTTTATTACTGATATGAAACACTCTCTTTCAGCTTCAGATATAATAACTATTTCCCCAGAAGGGACTTGACCCACCACACGCCTTTGGTGTCTTCAGGACCTTCTCCCTCAGGTGGAGGATTGGTGTGTGGAGTTTTATGGAGTTTGCTCACATCATAACCCTCATCCTTCGCTCTCTCAACAAGCTCCTTGTAGGTTTCATCATTCATATCATTCTTCCTCGACAATATCTAGGAACCAATTTCACATTTTCAGACATCACAGTTCAAACCAATATATGCACATTTCTCAAAATCAAACCTTATATTTGAGACATTTATACCAAGAGTGTTAAAAAATTGTTCTTTGGCTACAATTTTCAAGGTTTGGCATTGTGAGATGAATGAAAAGGGAAATGGGGTTCTTACCCAAAGATAATTCCTGCTAGGTTGGCCAATGAGAGCATACTGATAATCAGGATCGATGAACAAAACCCAGTAATCACCAGTGACAGGAATGACGGGTAAGAAAGGAGGAACCCAAAATCTGACCTTCAATTTGGCCTCATCACTGTTGGGATCTGCCTTGTGAGCAGTGCCCTCGATGAAGCTTCTTTTGCCACCGCTCCAAGTCTCGTTCAGAACTCTGACAGTGCCGTCATCGCCGAAAGTGTAGGTGGCTCTGGTGTTGACGCCGTCACTGGGCTGAAACCTCGACGGAAAACACGCAATCTCGTACCACCGCCCCATGTACCGCTTCAAGTCCAGACCTTTCATCACCTCCATCACTTTGGTCGCCATCCACAACAATGTCAATGATGCTAATGGGTTCCGCTTCACAAGAACAACAGCGTCAGAACAAAACACCACCAACGGTTCTTTCAGTGTTGGTGTACAAGGTTTCAAGGTTAGCTTCGCTCCAACGTTGGATTTTGATCTTGATCTTGCCGGTGTGATATAGTTGCGAGCGGGGATGAGGTTTGACCGTACACGTGTACAGTGAATGTAATCCATCGATGTCATTGCTACCACCCACCCACAGAGTGAAGTAACTTGTATACTCTTTAAAACGGATTTTTTATTATTATTAGTATTAAATGAATTAACATCTTATTATATCTTTACTGAAGAGTAGAGGATACAAAGACCACTTCCACCTGACATGTGTACATCCTATTTTCCTGAACATTTTTTTTCTATTATTTATTATTTAAGTAAATGTCATTGTGTAATAATATTTTTCCTAAAAATAATCAATCAACCAATAAATTTTTACAAAATTATACATGTTTTTATAAATGGTATTATTTTTACATTATTTTAACTAATTATTGATAGATTTTTTAATGAAGAATTAGCTATAAGACACAAGACATGTGTCAAATTAATATAAAAATCAATAGCATTTTAAATTTAAAATCTTAAAATAATAAATTTAGAAACCATCTTCATTACATTACATTACATATTTAATTTTCTTATATTTATTTAATATAAAACTTAAAATAATTGTATAATATATAAAAAAATTTCTCAACATTCCTAAAGCACAAAAGCCTTCTCTTATATGATGCAAGTGGTGGAACTTGAATAAAAATTTGAGGGACCAAATTATATTTGTTATATATAAATTATTATTTTTTAATTAATAAAAATATTTCTTTCTTTACTTTATTTTCTATATTCAAAATAAACACTTATGACAATAGAATCCAAACAATATGACAATAATATATATGCAAGAGTAAAGTAAAGTTTATCATCAACACTAATATATTAAAAAAAGAAGTTATTGTTAGTTAGAGTGTTCCTCTACGTTCTTCTAATGACTTAAAATTTTCAATAATTGAATCAGAATAGAAGCTAGTTTCAATATCTTTTTCCATGAAAATCAACTCAATTACCTATAACAATTTATAACAATGAAAACATCCGAGTCAGGTCGTCCACTTGGTTTCTTACAAAAGGATAACACGGTAAGTAATATGTAGCATCTTTTAATGGTTGGCGAATACTCTAACCATGAAGAAAATAAGTTAAACCATGTATACTGAAATCTTCTTAGATGATCATCTTTACCAGACAAAGGATAATTTTCTAAATGCATTAGATATGGATCCCATTTTAGATGATATCTTATCAATTTGATTTAGTGGGTATTGCCAAATTTGAATACGCTTCCCCGGATTAGGTTCTACAGCATTTTCAAATCCACTACATGTAACTTTAGGAACCTTAGAGAATTGTTTTTCATTTTCTTCAATTTTTGGATTCTCATGAAGTTTCTCAATTTTAGATGACGTAGATGCACTTTTTTCATCTTTATCACAACTTTCCTCTTGAAAAAATAATAAATTCTTTTACTCTCACCTATTTACAAAAAAGATAAAATTTATGAATACCCCAAATTAAATCTTAAAAACAAGACTCAATATTTTAAGAAAACTAATAACTTCTAAATGATTAGCTTCCATCACCTTAGAGATGATTCTTAATCTTGCTCTTCCCTTACACAACTTCAAAGCCTAAAATATTTCTATTTACACACAGAAGAGTTTGATCAACAATTAGAGCATGATTTTATTATCTCTAATAGATAGATATATGCCTAGAGCGTAGAAAAGCTACATACAAGAGGAAAACTTCTTGCTTTGAAAAAAAAGGTAAAAATGAACTTACTCAAAAAAATAAATTGTTCGACTCAAAATATTCCTGAACTCCTCCTCAAATTTGCCGTAGTGCAGTTTGATTTTGAAAATAATAAGATATTAATGATAAAAATTAATATGAAAATAAGAGGTGAATAAGAGATAGAGTCACGAAAGAGAGAAATCAAATAAAAAAATATAAAAAACTATATTAGAGATATAAAATGTGATTTTTAAATTCTTAAAAAAAATTAACTAAATTAATGTGAATAAAATAATAATATATAAATACTTTTTGAAATATATAAAAATAAAATAAAATAAACCCGTCACACTTATGTTCCGCCACGGGACATTGAGATTTCGTTCTTCACATATTTCCGCTTGTGAACGTAAACCTTTTATTTGCACTAAGCTTCATTTTCTGCACTCTGTGTTATCCTCCATTAAGTGAAATAAAGAGATATGAGACAAGTTAGTGAAACTCCTCGATTAGTATATTTTTGACGAAAAATCAAATACTTCAAAACAAGCAATTCTTTTTTATAGAAACGCAAGCGCGAGTAAACAAACTTTAAATGGAGAATTCTCAAGAAATTGTGATGAGACGGGACGTGCACAATTTTACGCAATTACCTTTCATGGAAACAAATGACGAATAAAGTTTGATGGGTACTGTGTTTCACATGAATCTAAATTTTTTATGCTATGTGAAATAAACAATGATATCTTCTGCTAAAAGTTATGTCTACTTCACCAAATTTTATAATGTTTACGTAGCAGAGCACGATAGACACACTTATGTTATTTTATGCTGACTGTGGCATAAGATACAATAAATTATCCCGAAGACCAATACTAAGTCTAATTCTCATGTCACATTACATTCATACAGTAATATAAAAAAAAAAAAACAAGAATATTCTATTCATACAGAGATTTTGTCCACAATATAGTATAAATGAAAAATGCCACAGTTTTATCATGAAACATAAGCGTAAACCAAGTTCCATTCTTATTCTTCCACGTACTCAAATCAAACTATATAACTGAACCCAATACTAAAAAGTTAATTCATATATATATGGTTTATTTTATATAAAGATATGATTGAGAAAGTGGAGAAATTTGATGCGGTTACTGCTGTACAATTAGAGCACGTGCGGTGTCCATTAGAGAAATAGGAAATTACATGAATGCGATACTACACACGATGAAATGACTCAAGGAAGGAATCAGAAGGAGTCAGTTGCATAGTCCATCATGGTAAGCATCAAACTCTATGTCTCCATTCATCAACATAATCGCATTCAGGTCCTGAATCAAAAGTAGTCTTTCATGAAATGATGCAAATTAACAACACTTATATTCCTTAAATCAGACCAAACTAGATTATGGAAACATTAAAATTCACAACCCCACCACAAATATAATCTGTTTGAAAGGCTTGATATTGCAAGAATGTTTGATGAAATACCTGTTCGTCTATTTCATTCATTATGTCATCCAAGGAGTCCAAACTATTCTGCACCAGTGCTTCATCGGATTTCATGCTCTGCAAAACATACGCATCATTTGACTTCATTGAATAGAAATTCTCACCTTCACTGCACTGTGTGATTGATGATGGATTAACCCCATTCATTTGGCCGACCAAAGATGCATCAATTCTCTTATTGTCAATTGTACTATTTTGTTCATAGCTATGTCCCAAGGAACTAGTGCCTCCATTAGGAGAAATGACAGGATTTATGGAATTGAAGGTTTGATTCATGTCTTTGCTGCAACCACCCTGGTTATGCTGGGTGTGACACGAAGCTAGTAAGATATTCCCAAGTAAGCCTTCTTGGTGCAGCATCTCACCTAGGATATCATCCTCCAAAGGAACACTGGAAGAAAAACCAACTGGACTGTTCCTACTGCAAAAAGTGGATGAGGGCAATTTGAAGTTATGCTGAAGTAGTTGATCATTACTGAAAACGTTACTGAAAGCAGAAGTATTGGAAGGAAAGGTAGATATCGGAGCTGCTCCCCGCCACCTTTTGTTGTCATAATCATCCCCCATTTTAGAAGAACCACAGGAGTTTGGATCAAAAGATTGTGTTTTCACAGCAGCAGCTCCAAGAGAAGAATGATTTCTGAATGCTTCAGAATGATGTTTATGCTGGGAAATTCCTTGAAAAAGTAAATGATTATTGGAGAGACCAGGAAGAGATATATTTGCTGCATTTCTAACAGTGGCTCTATTTTCCGAGAAACTAGAGAAATCTTTAAGTGCAGCTGAGTGATCAAGTAGATCAAACCTCCTAATACCAGCTGTTGAGTTGTTCGGCTTAAATCGGTTAGCCTCCATTGGATTTGGAATGCCCTGCAATAAGCTTGAGGCTTGGTTTGCAGAAAATATAGACGAGTGCATGTTTCCATGTGTTTTTATGGAGCTGCTGTTAATGTTTGGAGACTCAGAAGCCTGAACAAATGCAGATGAGTTCATTCCTCTCGTGTTCAAGCTGGATGGAGAGTTTAACACACTAAACCTTCCACCATGTGCATATGCATATGATGGTAATGTGGTGCTTAACATTGCTCCTGATTCAGATGACGTGCGAAAGCAATCAACTGAACCCATACGGTGGTAAGGATTAGGCTTTTTGAGACCGAGTCTGAATTTCTGTGAAACAAAGAAGCACAATCATCAAGGATATAGAGCAGAGTTGTTATTTCATAAACTTTGATTCTTGAATTTTTAATGAATCATCAGATCTGAAAGATTTTCATAACATTAATTCTCTTGTTCATAAGGAAAATTACTCACAATGCTAAAGTGGAAATTTAGAGTCCACACATACCTGGAGATGGCTTGCTACGTTTTCTCTTGAAAGTCCATCGATATTCATCAAGTCAAGTATTTTCTTGGGGAAAGCCTCTGCATTAACAGTTGTAGAAAGCTTACATCAGGAGCTATGAAATCCATATGACAAAGGAGCACACTAACTAAGTTCCAAATTCTTAAGTCAAGAAAAACTAGAAAAGTAACATCTCTTTATCACACTCACTGTCAATTCCGAGCTGATTAATGGCAGCAAGAAATTTGTTGTGCAACTCAGTATCCCAAACTAAACGAGATTTCTTCTGATTGGAGGTTTCATCGTTCTCTTTATCATCTTCTTCAATTTCCTCAGCCTCACAACGTTCTTTCCTTTTGTGATCCACTTTTATATTCTGGTTAGCATAAGTTTTTGGTGCCAAGGCTTGACTACATTCCCCAGCAACAGTGCATGGTTCCTCCTCATTTGCAAACTTATGTGCCATACTGCAGTCTTTTTCTTCACTTGCAGTCTTATTCTTATCCTTGCTATCAATCTTCCTCCTCACTACATGCTGCCATATGTTCTGTAACTCTTGAATTCGAACTGGTTTTGTTAAAAAGTCACAAGCACCATATATGACACCTTTCATCACCCGTTCTTTATCACCGTACCCTGACAACACTAGATCACAAACACACACAAAAATGCAAGAGTTTAAGTTCATAACATTATTGTGAGACAACAACACCTGTTTCTGAGATTGATTTTCTCTCAGACTTTGCTTTGAGAAAACACAAAATATACTCAATTTGAATGAATGTGAAGACAAAAAGTTTTTGTGCTTACTGATAACGGGTAGGTCCGTCTCAAGTCCCACATGCTGAAGCAGCTTAAACCCATCCATTTCTGGCATATTCACATCACTGATAACAAGGTCAAACTTGTTTCTGTTTTTCCTCAGCATTTCTAGCGCCTTCACTGATTGAGTAGTTGCAGTAACTGTAACGAACAAACAAAGAAACAAACATAAATCTGATGTGAGATAAACCAAAGCAGACTCAATTGTCAAGCGCTTAATCAGACTTATTATGACAGGATCCATAGCTATAAAATTAATGCAGCAACGCAAGAAAACCAGTTTTGAAAAAAAGGAAACAGTTTCTGGAGAAAAAAAAGAAAGAACATCCCGGTCTTGCAATTGTCAACCACAAGGTATCCATGTCTCATGAGTCCAAAACTTGACATGGAAAGAGAATAACAATAAGTAAAAGAAATGCAAGAATTCATGAGACGCAAAACCAATGCAGAATTTTGAATTAAAACAGAAAGATGACAAACCATTATACTGGCATTTGCGAAGCAGATTCTCCAACACTGTGAGATAAGTTCGATCGTCATCAACGGCAAGTACACGCAAACCCACAGGAAAATGGTCTTCTTCCACCATCTTAAACAAGAACTAAATACCCAGATAAGGATAAAGCATTATGAGGATAACAAACGAGTCACAGAGCAAAAAGCTTCAATCTTGACAACAGAAACCTTGTTTTCAGGGCCTCTTTGACGCAACAGACAAATAAACAAAGTAAAATATGAAAAAGAAGAAAGAGGGAATTAAGAAAAGGGTGGAAGGGAGGGTAATGCAAACAAAACAGTAGAAATAGGCAATGATAGTGACTACCAAGAACCAATGAAGGATTCAATTCAAACATAAAAAATAAAAATAAAAAAATACAAAACACAAATCTTTATTCTTTTAGAATTTCAGTGAAAGTGTCTTTCTGTGTCTGCTGCCAATGGCATCGCTCTGTCACCTGTCGTTAACTTTTACTTCCAACACAACAAAATTAGTCTATGTCTTTAATTATTATTATTATTATTATTATTATTATTAATAGCATTATTATTTGTTAATTGTCACAGTGAATGTTGAATATAAACACCATAATTATTAGGTTCCTTGTTACCCTTTTTATATTCAACAATAGAAAACATATGTCATTGTCTGTCCAGAGATTATTAGCATTATTATAGTATGAAACAAAACATACACGAGTGAGAGTTATATCTTAGAAAAAAGAAATATTTTAGTAAGAAATTGTATTCTCTCTATTAATTATTATACATAAAATCACCAACAGCTGATTGATATGATATTTTCCATGTGTAAAATATGCTCAGAAAAAAATAACTAATTTCGGTAGGTAATTATATTAATTAAATCACATTCTTTTTTTCTCATTTCTTTCCTATTACGGTTTTATATGACTATTTTTATTAACACAACTATGCCCCTTATTGCATTACATTTATTATCAGTATTATTATCTATTTTATTTACATCTATTTCTTCTTTTAACCTTCATACATGCCGAAATTTAAGTCTATATACTATACTCAACATTTCTTATTTTATTTTCCAGTTTTAGATTTAATATATACGTATAATGTACTAAAATTATTATCAATTGTTAAAAAATCATGTTTATTATTTGTCATGATGATGCCAATAATACTAATTTTGTTATTTTGTTATCATTCTCTTTGTCGGCTAAGAATGGAATTGTTCTCTTTATGTCGTTAACTTTTTGGACCAACAAAACAAAACATAATTAGTCTTTGTCTTTAATCATCATTATATATGTTAATAGCTGCGCTGAATCCAACAATGCTCCTTTTGAGTTCTTTCTATATTCAACAAAACCTTCTACAAGATTCATGATTGGTACGAATTGTTCAGTACAATCCTCATTTGTCTTCGTTTTCTAAACTCCTTATTTTAATATAACAAAAGTCTAAACCTTACCATCCCAACCTTTCGTTGATTCAAAAACGATGCTCCTTATTAATTATTTTACTATAAATAATTGTTTCTCTATAATAAATATTGATATATTTAATTTTTAAACTACAATTTTAGTATACAAAATTTAATTATGTTAATTTTATTTCAAATTTATTATAACGTTAAGTTAATTGAATAATTATTGTAATAATTGTCAGGTGTATATTAAAACAACAATTAACCTTTAATATGTAACCTTCTAGAGATGATAATTCTTAAAATATTTATAATTTATTATAATCCAATTTTTTGTAAGAAGAATGTAAAATGAATGGGTTAGGAGATATGTGAGAATATTAGCCATTGTGGATTGGTAACTTGTTCTTAATACCATATTAGATTTTGAAGAGAGAAATGAACATAAATATACAAAATAATGAAAGATCTGATTTATTCATTACTTGCAGAAACATGAGTCTCATTAAGAAACTATGATGAAATGAATTCCACAAAACATACACGGAACAAATACATTACAAAAGATTGAAATAAACAACAATTATAAATCAATTTAGTTATAATAAATGGAAAATAACTGTAGTTTCTTAAAAAAAATTTGGCTTGAATACCTTTTTGGTCCTCATTTTCGTAGTGTTTGTTGCGGATGGTTCTCATTTTGACAGAATGTTTAAAATGGTCCTCATCTCGCAATTCGTGTCACTTGTATAATGCTCCGTTAATGATTTAAACGACATTACAGAAAAGGACCAAATAAAACACGAATTGCGAAAATGAGGACCATTTTAAACATTCTGTCAAAATGAGGATCATCCGCAACAAACACTACGAAAATGAGAACCAAAAAGGTATTTAAACCTTTTTTTTTTTTGAGTAGGCAGTTGTTTTCTCCTTTTTATAATTGTTTTACCGGTTCTATACCACAAAATCTTGACTATTTCTATATCACAAGATATATTCATATCTTCATGCATTTCTTCTTTTATGACAATTTTATTTTTATTTATTGTTATATGTTTTTTCACATAAGAGAATGATTAAGTTTTAATTTCTTAATTCCAAAACACGTAAAACTCTTCATTCACTAAGTTGAATCTTAACTATCTGACTACTTTAATATTTATAATTTTTTTTCAAATCTTCAAGGGTTGATGATTTAGGAAATCCATTATGGATATATCATATATATTTGACTTGAGCATAATTCACATTCAAGATATTGACATTACTTCAACGTATTAATAAATATAAAATAATTGTGGTCTTTGAATTATTATTTTTATTTAGCTTCTCCTTTTTGTAATTGTTTGACTGATTCTATATCAAAAAAACTATTTGTATCTTCAATAATTTTTTATCTCATCACAATCTTATTTTCATTTATTGTTATCAAAGAATGTTTGAATCTTAATTTCAAATCTCGAAAACCCTTCATTCACTAAGTTGAATCTCAAAGGTTTGACTAATTTAATAGGTTTTAAAGTATTTTCAAATCTCCAAGTGTTGGGTTTTTATAGGTGGTTCTTTAGGGAGATAAATATACTTGACTTAAGCATAACCCACATATAAGAAATTGACACCCCTTCTAACCCAAAATCTCAAGACATTGGGGTTATAACTATTTTTTATATGGTGTTTAACTTTGTTATTTTTATCTAATGTAAAAATTAGACTCGCATTTGGATTATTCTCAACAATAACCGCAAGGATTAGAAGCTTTCATATAGTATATTTTTCCTCAAGTACACATTGAAATTTACTTAAATCATTGTGTTGTACCAAATTTTTCCAAAGATTTAACATTGAAACAAAGAAAATATGTTATTTTGATATTAAATATTTGATAAAACAATAATTTTTTTCGTGATTTTTATTTTTTTATAAAAAATAATTAATAAATATTTAAACTGCAAAAAAACATATAGAATACATATTCGTATATACTTTTTATTACGTGATCATCCTTACATTTGTCTTGTTGTCATCCCTACATTTATCAATTAATTTTATTTATATAAATTATATTTTAAATGGTAACAAATAGTATAATAGGATTCTGCTTAAAACTAATAATTTATCACTAAAATATAAATCTTAAATTTTGATAAAATGACCTAATTTGAATAAATTAAAAATTAAGAATATATAATTAAAATATCTTACCTTTTAAACTAAATCTTATTTCAAGTATACAATGATAAGAAAGACGTCCTTCCAACATATTTTATCTTTCTCTTTCAAAATCGGAATACAGAATCTATCCGAACACCTCTCACTACGTTTCGGTTTGTAATTGAAGCATCGTGTGGGTCATGGCCCACTTATCTTTTCTCTTCAAAAACAAATAAAGACTAAATCTTGTAATTGATATACAAGACAAATTTCTTATTTCAAATTAAATCATTTCGTTTAATGTATCCGACATTATAGGATCAATGTGTTATCTATTAGGTATAGGTGCCAATTTGGCTATTTTTTTATTACAAAATGACTAAAATAAATATAAAGGTATAATACGATTATTTTTTTAATTTAATATAACGTTTAAATTAATTCATATTAACTTCTTCTTTTTTTACCTTTTGTTGCAATAAGATTGTTGAAAAAATTATATAACTATATAGTTAAAAGTTATAGTATGAATTTGTTATAATATCTTGATAAATATAACTGTAAGCAAATTACACTAACATTCTAAAACAATGTTTACTAATTATTAATTAACTTTGAATACATACTACTATATTTAGCTATAAGTTTATAACAGAGCATAATTTGATTCTTGATTTTTACTATAAATCAAATCTATATCTGGAAATTCCAAAAGAAAAAGTTGAGCACTATGTGAATTAAAGCACTTTTATAGTCTTAGACTCATAGTTGTACCATACTATAGTGGTACATCAATTTTTTGCAACCTTAATTTTATGGTCGACCATGAAAGGTGGCAATGGCGCAATGTTACATGTAAAACGAATTTATTTTGAAGTAAAGAAAGAGAAAAAAAACAAATAATATGAATTTTGATATGACATACAAATAATACAACACTAACGCAAAAAAAAAAAAATGTATTCTATAAAAACATGTGACATCTTTTAACTTTCAGTAAGGTATAGGTTACGGTTCAGATTTAACTTAGTTTATATTTTGGTAATCAAAAGATTTCTCCAGAGAATATTTTTTTGTTTAACCATATTGGTTAGATGAGTGGGCAATTTTCCTTCCCATGCACAATATATATATATATATGTCTCGGTACGAGAATATGTATTAAAAATGTTACATCTATTAGAGATAAAATAATTGTATTGTAAATAAATGAATCCAAACCTAACCTTATAAGATAATTTTTGTGAAATTGAGTTAAACTTAAAATCTATATTTTAACAACACTTGGACAAGAACATACTGGTTAGATGAGTGATGAATTGTACTTGGCAATTTGTTAGAGGTGAAGAAAATAAGCAGGAAGAAATGAAATATTTTACATGGATAGTCATGTCGTGTAGAAGGAATAAGGAAGCAGAAAGGACATTAATGGAATAGAGGAAGGTGGAGAGTCGGAAAGGGCAATGACATTTCAAAGTGTGATTGGTGGAGAAGGAAATTAGGAAATAGACAATCCAAACCCACTTCTTTTCTTTCTCATTACCATCATGCTACCTCTCTATAAATTAGACATTGCATCACCAAATTCCAAATGTTGGGGAGCACTAACATTATTTTCACTTTTCTCATACAAGATACATGTTAAGAAACATCATCCATTAACTATGTCGGATCTACACACTTTCAACTTCGAGCTTATAATTTATAAGGTATTACTAGGGATGTCAAAAAAATCCGTACCCGTGGGTATCTGCGGATAAAACCCGCAACGAGTAGGAAATTGATATTAAAAATGGATACCCGCTACCCGCGGGTATGGGTATTTTTGATACCCGCATGTTAACGGAGCGGGTACGGGTATCATAGTATCCGTACCCGTGGATACCCGTACTCGCTAAACTTTACCTTATATATATATATATATATATATATATATTAGTAAACAACATTATGAGTCTTCATCCAATAATGGTGATCAGATTCTTACCCCACAAATGAGTAAATTACTTTCATATACTGTGGAGGTATTGATGTGTCTCTAAGACTGGTTATGGACCAACATGAAAGGTAATGAAATTAACACTTTTACTTAGATATTTTAATTAAGTGATTGTTAGAAATTTTTACTGAACTTCTTATGTTTTAATGCTCTTCTAGATTAAAATTGGACAACATGAAACTTTATACAATGTTGCAAGAGGTGGGCATTGATGAAGTTAGTAATTTCTTTAATATTTTATTCAAAAATAAACTACAATATAAATTAGTAGTGATTTTTTATTTGTTTGTTTTTTCAAGAATCAATTGGAGAAAGGGGACTTGTTGATCTAAGCACTAATTATGGTTAAATATTTATTTTTTAAAATATTTTTATAAATACCCGCGGATACCCGTGGATACCCGCAGATATGAAAAAAATAGACGGGTACCCGCATAACGGATACCCGACGGATATGGATACGGGTACGGGACAAATATTTATCCAGCGAGTAGGGTACACCCCGTACCCTACCCGCCCAGTTGACATCCCTAGGTATTACTATAAATTTAGCACATATTCACTTTTAAACTGCCCAATAACAAAATCTAGCACGATTATTTAAGCATTGTGGAATAATCAGATAACATGAACATTTTTTATCAAAGTACACTCACACAAAAAAATAATTTTAAGAACGAACTTGTAAACTTCATCTTTTAGAAAACTATTTAGTAAACCATACATTGTGGTTTCCCAATATAACTACTCTAGCAAAATCAACATTTGCAACAATCTAAACAACTTCAACATTTTCATCAACAAGATCCAATATGACATTTGTAAAGTCAATTGTTTTTTATTGAAAACAATTGAGACAAGGAACTACTATTTAAGATATGTATGGTTCAAGTTTCATGTGGAAGGAATGACAATATCATCTTTGTTTGTCTCAAAAAAGAGTGAATAAAGAAATGGAGAATTTGTTAGATTACCTATAGCTATCATCTATTCCAATTTGCTGAGAAAAGTCAAATAACATCGAGAAAATGACTATTTTACTCCTAATATTGATAAAAGAATTTTAATGTGTTGTAACTTGAAACTAAACAATCAACATGATAGTAGCATCCTTCTTTTACCATACACATGATAAGATTCCATTCTACACTATGGGTGAACTACCTCTGTCAATCATTTTTAATTAACTTCTTCCATGAATATACCAATAAATTTACATTTAGTAAGAATGTATTTGCAAAAAGTAGAAAAAAAGTAACAATTATTTGTTAGTAAGAAATAAATTAACAAAAAATAACTTTTGCAATATATTATAGTGATAGTAATTTTTTATTTCTTTAGTTAACATCCGGTAAATCATGATTTGAACAAAAGTTAGCAAGAAATAGGCTTTCATCCAAAACATGACGTGAACCTTTCTTAAGGAGAATCTCTTTTGACAGAAAAAAAAATAAAGGCTTTTCTACCTTCCTATTTTAGCCACGTAAGCCGAAGAAGATCTTAACTAGGAATCGCAAAATTACATATATTTATGAATATTTGTAGATAAAAAAATTTGCGATGGATAATTGATATTCACAATATTTTAATATTCGTTTATAAATAGGTTGGATGTAGGTATCATACTATCTATTCACATAGATATCTGTTATCCGCAAAAAAATTAAAATTAAAATTTATTATATTTATTAAGTTAAATTTAAATAAAATTAAAATTTAATTTATATTTTGTTAGATTAAATTTAACTATAATTAAAATTTAATTATATTTTATTTTAAAAAAATTATATATATTTTTAAATATTTGCGAGTATTCACGAGTACGCAAGTTTTAAAATATCTGCATATATTTTTTAAACTGATACCCGACAAATAAATAGACGGATAAGATAAGAGATGATTTTTTTTTTTGGATTAAATTACGATTAGACACTATCCGACCCAACCCGTTGAAATCCTTAATCTTTAACGCATACCGGTTTTCTAAATAACCTTTATTAATCCTAATATTCATCCAAATGTATCATTATTTATTATACATACTTCAATGATAAATTATGATGGGGGACTACTTTAAAAAAATGAAAATCAGATTTAATAATCGGAAAACTAAAGCTTGACAAACTCTGAATATTTTACTCTTATTCGTATGGATAAAAAACTCTTAATAATAAAAAGACAATGGGCTTGACAAACTTCTTAGAGGGTAGTTTCTTTCTGCACTTCCATATCACTTCATATAAAAAACTTTCTACTTATGCATTCTGGAAGTTATTTAACTATCTGCTTTCTCAGAGTTAGTATTAATTTCTTTAAGGTTTTGCTTTAGCTTAACAAAAAAATATGTCTTTACCTATTATTTGAAACAGACAAAATATTGAAAAACGTGCTTAAAATTAATATTAATATACAATTTTAAACTATTTGGAGTAAAAATTAAATTACTATGAATGTGCACAACTAATTAGAAATATTTATGATTTAATTTTTGAGAATAAGTTAAAAACAATGTCTTTTTCTAAGGAAGAAAATATTGAAACATTTAATCAGTTTTAAGAGGATAAACTCCACTTTAATATATAAGGATAGGCATTACTTTGAAGTTTAAGAAACTACATGGTTGATTGAAGTACCAAATTCTCTGTAGCAATATGTATTTTTTTGAAAGCCAAAGTACAATGTGGTATTATGAATTTCATAATAAATGTGCAACATTGAGACTGAAACACCAGCTGTCTAGTACTTTGATAAACAAACGACAAAAAGAACACTTAAAATAGTAGGAAATGTATGTGCCATATATTTAAACATGTTTTAAAACTACTAATGTACCATGCATCACATGTTCTATGGCTTCAAATTCGACAGCACATAAAAAAATATTACTGGTTTCAAAACCTTACGACAGCACATAATAAGGTATTTGATGATTATAATGACAGAGCAGTGGAAATAATAACATTGTTTTCTCCAGATAATGGTCTTGGCCTGTACACAAACTCAACAACTTTGGCAGAAATCCAGAAACAAGGTAAACAAGATTTGGATGAGGAACATCATTTTTTTTTTTCAGTAGGGGTTAGGGTCTTAGACATCTTTAAATTCTAGTTAACTGAGTAGTTGCCAAATCATGAATCAAAGTAGTATGCATGACTCTGATTCCTTACATCCAAAGCCTCAAAACTATCAAACAAATCTTAAGCATTTGTTATGTCTGGATTCAGTAATACTAGGATTTTGAGAGAGTTGTTTGCTTGACTGTTTTGTGAGTGCGAGTTTCTCCATTGCATTTATGAACTTGCGCAAGTATTTGATGTACTCTGGGAATGTTTCAAGGTTGCAATGACCACCACCCTTTACCCACAATGGATCATATTTTTCCTTTGACAGTTCCCATAATCGCTTCCCGTGAGACCAATCAACAATATCATCATTCGTTCCCTGCACAAAAATTCCATTAGCAGACACAAAACTGTATCATACAAGTTGCAGAAAACAATCACTAGTTCTAAACGATGTCTAATTTTCTTACTCTTCAACTCTCTTTATATCTATTACAACACCAAAAAGTTCAGTTAACTTTTCTATATATTAGAAGTCCATGTTTTAGGTTCATCTACTTGTTTTTTGGTTATCTTTGTGTGTGTATATATAGCACATAAACATTTTATACACACTCAATTATTTGTTCTTTGTTTTCTACATCGTATCCCAGAGTCCTAAATGATCCATGATTAAGAAGGGCAGTAATTCTTCTTTCTTAAACTCTTAGTCCTACGTCCTAAGTCTTTTTTGCAAATTTTATGATTGAGAAGAAAATTGTGTTTATTGAATGTGTATAAAATATTACAAGAGATGTGCTATATATACATACAAAGATAACCATAAGAGCAAAACTAAATGGGCCTAAAACAACCGAACATGGGCTTAGGGCTTATGTTAACACATGTTCTTTGTTTTCTACCTATGAATATAAACAGTAGAAAGAGGATATGTAGAAAAGCAGAAAATCAGAATCTCAAGTTGCTGAACATACACATCTTATTGAACATCATTTTACCCATTTTATGTCTGTCTTGGGAGTACTGATTGCTCTTGTAAATTCAAGTCAACATGAAAAATAGAGTAATACAAATAAAACATGGAATTATATCAAGTGTAGTCCCCAAATCTATTTCTTTTCAGAAGCTGAACGAATTGATAAAAGAATTTACCATCTGGGTAACATAATCAAAGAATGATTCAATAATGCAACAACAAACATGTCTAAACGTAGGAACAAGGAGAAAGAAAATCACTTGAGAACAGAAGCTGAAAAGAAATAGAAGAGCAGAAGGAGATTGATTAAAAAAAAACATGGATGGAAATAGATACTTACATGTATAACAAACACTGGACAGTTGACATGTCGAATTTTGTCTATATTCTGAAACGTTAAAAGAGAAATTTTTCGTTACTACAAAGCTGAGCAGAAAATATTAGAGTAGAGTGATGAGAATTATGAACAGAGAGGGAAAAACTGACTTTAAATATGTCAAACCAAAATGTCATCTTGACAGGGTACAAAACCCTTATCCCTGAAAGTATGGCACTGTGAAGAACAACACCTCTCAACTTCTGCAACTTAGAAGCCAAGTGCAGTGTGGGCCCACTTCCTACCGATTGACCGTACAAAATCAATTCTTCTTGCTTAATTCCATATTCACGCTTCAGACAATGATATACAGCTTCTATGTCGTAATACGTGTTCAACTCAGATGGCTGCCACAGTTCAAAAACACCAAAAACATCACCACATTCATTTGCAGAAAACCAATTCAAATGCACACACAAAGCCCCAAGAAACTTTAGTTCGAAACAAAGAACAAAAACGAGAAAACAGAAGAGGAAAAAATCGAATACATATACATACCTTACCCGTAGATGCTCCATATCCTGAATAGTCATAACTGCAAACATAAAACAAAGTTGAAACAAAATTCAGAAAGAGCTTCTGTTCGGACTCCAAAAATGTTTTCTGAAATAGAACCTAGTCGAATCAAGCAAGTATATGTGTTACTGTGCATGAGCTTACATACAGAGTACAAGACTTGTTCAAGGTTAGGACACAACATAATAATCATCTTTATCAGATACCAAGCATCTTCCTCAGAACACAGACACAGACATAAAAAAGACGTCTCAATTGAAAACGAGAACAGAAGAAATTATGGTTGACCTCATGATGTTGACCCGCAGGTGAGCTCTGAGCTCGATGAAGAGGTCGTGCATCTGACCCAAGTCAGCGGCATTACCGTGAGAGTACAAGAAGGTGAAACGAGCAAAAGGGTGTTTCCAGAAGGTGGCAACGATCTTGTTGCCACTCTTAGTGTCGAGAATGTGAATGTCGACGTTTTTGTCGGCGGCGACACCCGACAGCACCACCCTACCATCTCCTTCTCGGAAAACGTCGTACGTCGGTGGCTCTGGCGGGAAAAACGCGAATTTAGCCGCCACTGTTCCCGTCACATTGCCCATTTAACGCGCAAACTGAAACCCACTTCAGCATGAACCAACCCAACTCAGCAATGGTGATTTGGCTTTCTGGGCACTTCTTGTTTCTCTTATTTTGTGTGTGGGAATGAGAATAAAAAAATAAAAAATGAATTTTTAAACAGAAGGTGTGTTTGTTTGAGTTTAGTCTTACAAAATTTGGTTTTTTTTTTTTTTTTTTAGGAAGAGGAAGATGAAGAGGATGTTGTGTTGTGTTATGGAAAAGTGTTGTTGAAGTTGGAAGTGGGTTGTGATGTGAGGAAAGTGAAGAGTGGAAGAAAATAGATCCGACCTAAGCGGGTGAGCTGGAAGTGCTGGGCAGGACCATTCATCTTCTTTTTTTTTTTCTTCTTCTTCTCTCTCTCACCCTTTCACCTATCTCAAATTCAATTATCACACAACAAATCAATTCATTCATTACTTAAATGCTTAAACATCTTTTAATGTTTTTTTATTTGCTTCCTATAATTTATTTCTCAAAAATTCATGGTTTTGTCCTTCTATAACAAGTACAAGTGGTTCTATGTTTTAATCTTTTTAATCCAATAACTTAATGTAAGAAATGAGTTAAGTTAAAAACACTTGTGATTCAACTGTGAATGTTTAAAAACTTATTTTATAAGTCTATTTTGAAATAGGGTAAATAAGAGATTAATTGAAAGTTTACTGAAAGTTTTAAATATATTCTAATGATCACAATGAACTATGTTATGATATTGATTGGTGCACTGAACAGATGTCGTCTATAACTGAAGTCGTTTACCTCTTATCTAGGGACTGTAATGAAAAGACAAAATTACCCTTCAAAGATTATGATTCAGAAAGTTTGGGTCCATGTCATTTACAGCAACGACAACACAATGAGATAAGACTAAATAAACTACATACTTTTGCCATTTAATAAAACAAAAGATTTATCACTAATAAAAGTTTACATAAAAAATTAATATATTAAAATATTGATAGATTTATGATATATTTACTTATTTATGATATATTTATTTATTGATAGATTTATAATATATTAAAAGTTTACTCAAAGTTCTAACATTCTCCTCGTTAAATATTTTATTCATTTTCCAAAGCTGTGCTAAACAATACACCGTTAACAGCTTAACATGATTCTTGTGACAAACTGTGAACATTACAAAGTCACCCTTAAACCAGCTTACGTTCATATATCAGAAAAAACAAGGTAGTTGGAACATTCTCCGATTATATAACATATTTTTATTTTTATGTTTATGAACAGATAAGAATAAAATAGGTGTAGCACTAAACAATTACATTAATTTATTTAAATATTGTCTTTGTTGGGTTGTTTGTTTAATCCTAAAAACAGTGTGTGATCTGTGGTTAATAAGAGGATCGAGAAGGAAAGATGAAGACGTAAGAGTACAGAGTCATAGAGGGTCTAGATTCGGTCAAAGGTAGCAGAGGATCTTCAAATAAAGAGGGCCAACTGTAACAGAAGAAGGGGTCAAACATGTCAGAGTAGACATTCTATGTTTATCTTTTGCTTTTCAGAAATATACAATTTGTTCTCTTCACAAAACACTTTTTTTTTTCAATTATATAATGGACTCCTCTCTTCAGATTCCTCTGCAACATGTTTTTTAATATCTCTCATGTTGCTTCATAAAGATTCAACAGTAATGCTGAAAATTAAAGAAGTAGGAAAAAATTGACTCTGAAACGCTTGCTTTCACTGAAATAGGTTAACTTATGATTCGTATGAATGAAGAAAAATGTGATTTTAAAATAAGGATAAATAATTGTATAATTTGAACATATCTTAGGACATGAGGATTTTACTTTTCAGTGTACTTTAATTAGTTGACAATAATTTATTTGTTTTTAGTTGATTGTTAATTATTTATCAGTTGTGCATTATTGGACGACCTTTAAATATTTATCATGAAAAATGTTATCTATTGACATTCGACAACTTTCAACACCCCCAAGAAAAAGAAAGAAAATTTGACCAAATTCTTGATATGTTGTTTCATAATGACCAAACTAATCCTTTTTATGGCAACTTTCTACATGCTGTTAGGAAACTGCTTTGACATAATGAGCAAGTTCTATATTTACTCTCTGATAAATTATGGCATTATTATTATGAGCAGTTCATGTTCAAAAAGGTACAAAAGCTGAATCCCTTTGGCTGAAGAGTAAAAAATTAAACGAACAGGTAAAGTGAATGGTTTTGTTTGTCACCAAGTACTTAACCATGTTCAACCTTTTAAAGTATTTTTTGAAAATTGAAGGATTAGAATGCACTGTGCATAGCTAGAAAATCATGCAGCTGAGCCTCAATTAATATTCATTTAAGCTTGGAACAGTTAGACATATGCAGACCTATATTTTTCTCCCTTAAGCTTGAGATAGAATTTCAGTGATTGTCCCTATAAAGGCTAGCGAGCCACCTCTAAAACTGATGAAACAAAATATGATGTACCAAATTCAGAATCTTAATTGCAGTAATCTAATTATGAGGATGACGAAGCAAAGTAAAATACGCATTTAGTATGGTGCCAGGAAGTTGCAAGTTTTAACCCTATCTAGAAAGACCTTAGGCTAAGTTGGAAAACATAAATGAGTTGTCAAAGAAATGGAAATAATAAATGGACTAAAGTGTTGGCTTTATGGTAGAAAAACTAGATAGGTAGAAAAACTAGAGAAACTTAATTGACTGATCTTTAAGAAGAGGGGCCTCTGGAGAAGAAAAGTAGGAACCCTAATAAATGAAGGAATGATGTTAATACTATATCAAAAGTGATGAGGGAAACATGTAGAGATCAATGAATCAGAGTTCTCTATCAAATTATGTATGGACACTAAAATAAGGCCAATAGGGTGGGGTATTTGCTGTCATGTTCACCACACAATTATAAAATGGTGCCCCCAGATTTTACAATAAAGTTAATAGCAATTTTTAGCAGGGTCAGAATCAACTCAATGTTTTACCAAGGAAAGTATTTGGAGTTACTTTAAGCTTTCTTTTTCACTTTATTTTCTGTTATCCTATGGCTGTAAAGGAACCGGACGAGTCAAAAACAGCCCGTAGACTGCTTGGAATTCGGTGCACCAAACCTTAAGAAAGCAAAACAGAAAAGACAGTGCCAAATAATATTACTGCATACTTTTGCAGAATGGAAAGCTTAAAAAAGAGATTATTATATAGAAGGGAAAGATGATTGGTTAGTGCTGACAAATGACATAAGAAATTAAGGAACCTGTATATGATTGTAAGTGGTATTCGTGTAATGTGTCATTCACCAACAGCAAGGTTAATCGAGGAAGTCTAGGAAATGGGTCATTTCTTTCATGTGAATGAAACTTTTTCTCAACTCATCAAGAGAAAAAAATTAATAAAAAGAGGAAACAAGCCAGCATCAAATCATTAAAAGTTTGGTCAACCTTCAGTATCACAGCCTCTTTAACCTTTACTTTGGAGCTAAAAGTCAGGGGAGTCATTTCATAACCAAATGGGATCACAGCCATCTGCCAAAGCGTGAAAATGATGTACTCCAAACCTATCAGCTGCAGAATCCGTGTATAGTGCTTGCAAAAGGGAGTAAAATTTGGACAATACAATTGCACCACACACAGACAGTGCCAGGTTAAAAGATTAGTCACCATGACGGCAAATGGAACAGCCTGTGCAATCCAATAGACCCACCCATATCATTCAACATGAATCCAAATGCGCAAGGACAACCAAAACAAACAGGTTACGTGAGTTCAGTCCTCTATGCTAGGAAGAAAATAATATGATACGAACCCTCCACATTTGACTTGCCACATGAAATAGAGGAGAGGTACAAGCAATAAATCACACCAGCTAGATAAGGAATGAGTATCAGAGCATATGCCATTTGTGTAGTCTATACAGTAGTTATTAACAATGAAATTAAATACTATTCATCGGGATAAGGAATCAGCATCGATGCATATTTCACCCTTGGCTTTATTCATCTACGCATTAAAATCGTTGACAGAGGCAGGAACCTAAATGTGGAGGATGAGGATCCTAGGTGACCTCATATAGTATGTGCTCTTCTTCTAATGTGGTCCTATCTTCAACAACTGAGACCCAACTTTCTGCAATCTTAGCAACTCTTCCTTCTGAAATATCAAGTAAAGTAAAGGCTCTTCTGGTACCTTTTGCCTCTGAAGAGGAAAGAGCACTTTCCTCGTCCAAGCTTCTCTTGTCTTCATCATTCAACCTTTTGACCCTAGGAACAATTGCCCCATTCAAGTATATGGTGTTATCAGCGCCAACCACAATCATTTTCCTAAAGCCATTGCCATATGCCAGCTCTTTGTGCATGTGACCAAACACAACCAAAGGAATTGATACTTGATCATCCTTTTTTAGCAAGGATATTGCGTGTGCTAGATCTGTCATATAAACATATTAAACTAGGTAAAAATTGTATCTCAGTTTTGTTGTGTTTGCATTATCTCCATCGCTCTTGGCAATTGGCACCTTAAGGTACAAATCCACTAAAACGGAAATGATTATTCACAATAACATACAGAAGCATTTGAAATGAAATGAAAGATTATGATTCAAATAATAATAAGCGGGAGGGGGAGGCTGGAATACGGCCTTGACAACTGACATTATTGCTGAGTGCCAAAACCACAAAAAGATAAGATTTTAATAAAAAATGTAAGTTATGACATATACGTATCACCTGGATCACCATAATCGCCATTACCCCCAAAGTCCCAATCCTTTCCACATATATCATTCAAATCAGAACCAAGGCCTATACAAAATTAAAATTTAAACATCAGGAAGTGTATTAGGTGTGTATGATAGACAAGCAGTACCACTAGAGCTGACAACAAAATTGAAATGTCATGTGTCACCTGTGGGCCCGTTATGTGCAAGTAATATAAGAAAATGATCATCCGGTGTGCCAAGAGCAGCTTTCTGGATTCTCTTAGCACTCTCATCCATGTCTTTGACTCCATATCTATGACAAAGCTCAACTGATAAAATGATTTCGAACTACAATGGAATTATAGTAATAGTAAAATACAACATATATGATCTTCTAGACAAATCATAAAAGGCCACTTAACTCTACTTCTATTGCGGATTATCTGTTGTCATAATAATGGATAATTAAATGAGGCGAGGCAAGACAAGGCAGGATTGGGCAGAGAAATACATTAAGAGCATCAAAAGTTAACAATATGAGTAACTGTTGGAAAGATCGTACAGCATTCCTTCAAGGTGATAATGTGATGGGAGCAAAATGGTGATTGGTGAACTTAACTCTTTTGTAGGCATTAGAAACTAAGGTGGAAAGCCGAAAATACTAAATAAATTTTGAGCCTTTTGAGGATCGAATTGTCTGATTGCTTCATTACAATACACACCTTGCAGAAAGAAGCTTTTTCTGGGACAATGATTTACCCCCACAAGAAAATGGCCGTCCACCAACAACGCTTACTTTTATTAGAGGGAAGTCTGATCGTCGATAAGCCACATGCTCCTCACCAAGGCTGAATTTATATTGATAGATTCATTTATCAGTAAATTTTCTAAGGATCTCCATAAAATAATAAAAGCATAATAAGTAAAGTCAATGGAAATTGATAGTGATTGAGATTGGGGATAAAACTAAGCTGGGAAAGGTGTCAACAAGAACTCTAAAGTAATCAACTTTCCTTTCAGTAAGTGGTAACTTCTCTAGAATTGACAAGTTTCCGGAACAACAAAAAATTCATCATAGATATTTTAAAATCTCATTTTAAACATTTAATGGAAAATGAAATATAGCACATTTTCTTTTGTTAAACCTGTGCACAAGTTAATTCACCTATAGTATTATATAAGCACATAAACAGAAATAACAAATATGCTTTTGAAATGCATAATTCAAATTAATAAATCAGAGAAAATTTTCTCAGAATAAATCAAATACTTATAGATAAGCTTACCATTCTAGCTGAAGCTGGACTTTATCCTTCTCCTGGCTAATATTTGAATCAAAGTGTTAATTTACAATTTGAACAGAAATCAGCATTTGCAACTAGCACCCACTGGGTACAAAACAAACAAATTACCCTTTTGACATAATAAAAAACTTGTATTGTCAAAAAGATTGGACGGATGGGATTATCTTGGTGTGTGTTTGCATTTTGTTATCAGGGTGGTGGGACAAAAAAGATATACTGTACACATAAATTGAAAGTTTATTTTCCTAGTTTTCTATCTATTTCTAAAATGAAATTTTCATTAAGCCTTGTGGAATAATCAAACAACATTAACCTTTTTCACAGAGTACACACACACACACAAAGAATGATTCCAGGAACAAACTTGTAAACTTCACCTTCTAGAAAACTGTCTAGTAAACCAAGCATCGTGGTTCCCCAATATAACTGCTTTAGCAAATTCAACATTTGCAACACTCTGAACGACTTCAAGATTTTCATCACCAAAATCACCTAACAAGATTGAATGTGACAGTTGATAAAGGATTGAAACGGTAATAGACAGATGAATCATATAACAAATTAATCATAACAATATACAACCAAGATAAATTAACAGGCCATAAACCTGGCACATGCTGATTTGTACAGGTCTCTGGCTATTGATGCAAACCATACTCCTAGGTTATTTAGAAGTTAAACAGATCAATGCCATAGCATTCAATTTTAAAGATGGATACTGATTTTTCATAGGTGTACACCAGCTATTTCCATAACAATTAAAATAGGCATAGAGGAAGCAAAGACACTTAAATGCATTTAAGAAAAATCACTGTAGTGTGATAGGCTGATCAGCAGTAAAGCAAAGCTTGCCTGTAAACAGCACCAAATCTGGCTGCACTTCAACATAGGACTAGATTAGATTGATAAATCAGATATAGGAAAACAAGACTATAGTATTGTACATTACGTAGTTGCAACAACTCAACAGAAATTAATAATAGATGAATATGCAATATCACAACTTTCTCTTCATTTTCTTTCCCCTTCATGACGTGCAAAAAGGACAAGATTTTTTTTTTCTTACTTCTTATTTTGATTTCTCTAGTTTTAATTCCTTATAATTTTTCATTTATCATTTTGTTCCTAAATCTCTAACCAAGATTTGATCTTACACGACCTTTCTACATCAAAGAGCAACTAGCCAAATAATTTTAGCAGGTACCATGTTTTACGATTCCAAGTGACTCTTGGACTCCAGAAATAGGGGTTTTGTTTATTAATTATTTTGGTCTAGATGGGAATGGAATCTATCCCAACCTGATCACATTCCATTGTTATTACTTGTTCTATGACCAAGTGGCCGAAAACAGGAGTTTAAAAAATTTGTACTTTGATCCATAAAGTTAACCTGGAAAAATGGGCTTGTTTGGATACAAGTAAGAAGGAGTTTTTAGAGCTTCTCTAATGGAAATATAGTTTTGTTTTTCAGTGAGAAAAACACTACTAGTTTTCTATACAAACACGCTCAATGTCTATCTACACAGCCAATTTAGCAATCTCCACCAGATTACAGAGACATCCATCCATTTGTAGCAACCTCTCTTAAGTATTTGTGTTGATGGGGTTCGGAGGTAGGAGTCTCTGCACCGGGTTACTTCAGACTTCAGCATAATAAAATTTCCAAATAAGGTTTATTAATAACCAAGACCAAAATAATAATAACAAACAAGTGACAAGAGTCAAGACAATAATTTTCCTTTGTAATACTAGAAACGAAAGGTGCATTTCACGACAAGGTAAGATTTTTTAACACTCTACGAAAACTAACAGCCTCAGCCTTTTTCCCTTTTACTGGGATAACCAAAATTATTACTCTGGTCTATAATCTTTTATCATAATTATAATATTTTTTGTAAGCTTATATAGCATGGAAATGGGAATAGGAAAGAGAACATAGAGCACAGAACCCCACCGCACCGAGGATTGAATCAAATGGCACGTGGGTTGGCAGCAGAATATGCATAAGCTTTTTCATTAACAGGGAACAAAAATGGAAACAGGAGAATGGAGAAAAGTACCTGCAAGAACTCAAGCGCTTTGGAATCTTGTTCAAAGTTCCAGCAATCATGCTTCAGAAAACCCCAAATTAGGTCATGGGCATTGTCCCAAAATTAGCAAACATGAGAAGCAAAAGTTGGGTTTGGAAAGTGGGAAGAAGCTACTTTACCACATCACCGACGACGGCGATTCGAATCGAGGACGACGCGGCCATTGAAGAGCAAGAGAGGTTGAGCTTCGGGCTCACACAGTGACTCATAAAGGAGGAAAATACGGTAGACGCGTGAATGCACGCGCTCAACATGGGCATGATGGACTACCTCGTCTAAAGAGAACTTTTCCTTTACATGTTTTTAGTGTATCAAATTTGTGAATACATTTGATTTCTCCAAACTTCAAATTAATTTTTTCGCTTTTTAATTTAAAAAAAATACATTTTAGCATTTTTGTCCTAAATATGATTAAACATTTATTTAAATTTTTTACAATTACGGGAGGTTTATATCACAGTGTTTTTTCATTTTTATCATTAAATATCTAATAATATTCATTTCCGTTTCAAAATATTTATCTTGACAAATTTTAAGTATAAGAAATTTGGGGTTAAAAAACAACTTTTAATTGCATAAATTAGAAATACTAAATTTTAAATGTATAGAATAAAAGGTAAACTTAAATTCAATGTATTAAAAGCAAATTTACATTTTAGAAAATCATTTATTTTCTCGTGACACTCGTTCGTACTTACTCTAATTTTTTTTATATATTTAATAAAGTGACCAATTACCTCTTTGTTTATTTATTGAAGAGAAATCATACTCTTTATTTAATATTATTTTGAGGATCAATGATACTTTTACAACGAAAGAAAATTACACTTGATATTTACCATTTTTTTTTCTTCTCTCTTTTTTTTCATAATTACATAAATATATTTATTTTAATAATTAGATTTCACTTAAAATAATTTTTTAAATGAATGTATGTTACCAAAATAACATTTTCCTATTTAAGGAAGTGAAAAAAAAAATGATTTTTTGACTATTCAAAAGAAAAAATTAAATTAAATACCTTCTATTTACTAATAACCCTTTTTCATACAAAATTTTGAAATCATTAAAATAAAAATATAGAATGAAAGCACTAAATAGAAAGCTAAGTAGATGTCCCCTCAACTACTTCGTTAGCTGATAAAAAAAAACTATTTCGTTAATTATTTGAAAAATTTTAAGTATATCCTTGTTTTTTTATTTACAATTTAATATTTATTTTTTTAACTCTGTCCTTCTATCTGTATGTAAAGTGAAACTGACTTATGAAATAATATATAGATTTAGACTTGTCGAGGTAAACTATCAGTAGAAGTTAACGAATTCAAAACTAAATAAATTAATAAGTTCAATTTTTTAATTTAATCTAATTCAGTTTGAAGTAAACTAAATAAATTGATTGGTTTAGACATCGGATTTGAAATCCGTAGATTTAATAAATTTGAAATTTTATAATATATAAAATTTTACGATACAATGGAATAAATTATTAATATTTTTTATTACTTGGTTTAGGTAATTCTGTTGTAATAGAAATGCTTATTCGTTTCTTAATGAGAAAATTATGTGTGAATTTATGAATTCAACTATGTATATTGTCTTTCCTTTTCCTCTAGAAAGGTTTGTGTATATTTTTACAAAATTTAATTCAATTCATTTGAATCGAATCGATCTCTTCTTTATGATTGATTTAGTTTGATTGTAATTTAGAAAAATATATACAAATAAACTTATTTAAAGTAGGGGTGGTAAAACGGGCTAGTCCGGCCCATTTTTATTTGTCTTGCCTTTGGACCATCAAAAGCGGATTAGGTCAACAGGTTGGACACTGCAATCCATCCCGTCTAAGGGCGGGTCTGCGGGCTAGTCCGCAACTTTTTTTTAATTTTTTTAAATGTTTTAAAATTATAGTTTATAATTTTTTATATATAATTGTTTATATAATATAGAATTTTTTTTAATTTTTTTAAATTTTTAAACATAATTTAAAAAAAAAAGGGTTAGTAAGTTATGGTGGACTGATCCGCCTTTGACTCGTGAGTTTGACGGACTAGACGGACCAAACCAAAGCGGGTTAAACGGATTGAAAACATCAATCCAACCTGCCATTTATTTGACGGGTTAGCGGGTTTGACCTGCTTTGACATGAATAATTTAAAGTTGACTTCTTTTTCATCAAGATCTGGTCTAGTTGAACAAATAATAGTCCTTGTTCAATTTAACAACTTAATGACTTTTTATGATTAATTTTTATTTCAATAGTTACATCAAATATACAATTAAAATATAAATACAAATTTAAAGTACTTGTAAGACTTAGATGTTATTCAAAATAAATTGTAAAAAAATTAAGATTTGAATATGTCAATATCATTATACACATCTTTTTACCGTTTCAAATATTACTTAAATACTTATTTTACAAAAAAATAGAAAATCACAACAACAAAAAAACATGAAGTATTCAATATAAAAAGATATGTAATTTATTTTTCTTCAACATTAAATATTCAAAAAATTATAATTTTAAAAATACTAAATAAAAATATCAAATAATAATTAGATAAAAAATAAAATAATTTATAAAAATAATATAAATAATAAATTATATCTTAAAAATAAGTTTCTACACTAAATAAAAAAGTCAACCTATGTTCCTTAGATTGCCTAATAAATTAAAATCATTTTAGTAATAAAGTATTAATATACAAATATATATATATATATATATATATATATATATATATTTTTTTTTTTCTCTATAAAAAATATAAAAAAATAGATATATTATATATATATTTAAAAAAAAATATTTGTAAATAAAGAGAAATTTAAATAATAACTACAATAATTTTTTATCTTTGATGTGTATCCAAACATCTACATCCTATTTTTTACATAAATTAGACTTTGTTTTAGCATTCCTACCATTTATAAGTGAAAAGGGGATGAAGATGAATAATTGATGTTGGTAGCCACAATTTCCAATTAGTAGAATAAGGTATGGTGCATGGTGATGCAAAATTGTGAGGGAATTGAATGAAGACATAATTAACTAAAGTTGGATATTTTACCTGCCTAACCTATATGTGGCTGTGAGTTTAAGGTTTTTGGTAAAATTTGTTTTAATTTCAGACTATACTAATTAACAATTTATTTATAATTAAAATTTATATAGCTATGAACTTAAGTAAACACCCCGTCCACAAACCTAAGCTATAAGGATAACTGGAAAAAAAATTAAATTAAGGATTTTATTGTCTTAAATGAGTTTCATTTCCTGACACCTTTTAACCACATGATATTGTCTCCGTTCATTTCTAGATTCTTATTAAAAAAAAAGTTTAATAAAATGTTTACAATAATATGATAAGCTTTTTTATTTGTAAAAATATTATTCTGTAAAGGGAAATTTTAAACAAACTCACCCATTATCATCAAGTTAATTCTTTGGGTTAAATTGTAATTTTTATTTTTTTAATGTTTCATATGCATTTCAATACTTTCATTTTATTTGTATGATCCTAGTTTTATTTATTTTTAATTATAAATTTGATCAAATATTCGATTTTGCATACAGTATTCATTTATTTTTTATATTTTTAATAGTGAAACTATTGTTCAAAGACGCCTTGAATCAATATATTAAGTCTTGATTTTAAATTAGTTAAAAATAAAATACAATAAAACATGTGAAAATAATTAAAGATTAAATTAAAATTGTGAGTTTTCTAAAATATAAAGATTAAAACAGTAGAACAAAAATAAAGATAAAAATAACGAGTAAAAATATTAAAGAAGATCAAAACTATAATTCAACCAAAACATTAAATGATGTTTTGAATTTTTCATTTGAATCCTAAAAATTGAAAACATTGGTTATAAATATTGAAAAATATTATATTAATTCTGAAAGAATAATTAAAAAAGAAACTACAAAAGTAGTAAATTTTATAATTGTAACTACTTCTGGTGAAAGTACCATCTAAATCAAAATTATTCAATATTTCTTTATTTATAAGATTTGGTCAATGATTTTTTAATAAGTGGTGAGAAAAATAATCATCAAAGGCTTATAGACACGTCCACCAAAATTCTCTTACCAGTAGTACAGTCCATTATACTTCTTAATTAGCAACTTCAATAGTCAAGAAAAACATGCTGCAAATTCATTATATATGTTATGGTATGTGATAGCTGTATTTCAAATAGACTTACATGATTGTATACACATTGACATTACTTTCTTAGATTTGCTTATACGTGTTATAATTGATATAATGGTTTAGAGAGAAATTTAACTAATAATTGTGTTAGTTCAATAAAAACATTGTACCCGTCTATTTTAGGGATGACAAAAATATTTGTGTTTGGAGATATCCGCCAATAAAATTCACAATGGATAGTTGGTACTTGTGAGTAATTATTACTCACGAGTAACAAGTATTTAAATACCGTTTATAAATGGGTTGAATGTGAGTATCATATTATGCGCCGTGAGTACCCGTAGTAGCAGAACTTTAATGAAAATTTTAGGGGACCAAACTATATTTGTTATATATAAATATTTTTTTAATTACATTTTTTTTTCATTTCTTTACATCATTTTCTCTATTCAAAAGAAGCACTCATGGCATTAGAATCACAATATGACAATAATATATATATATATATATATATATATATATATATATATGAAAGAGTAACATAAAGTTTATCATCAACAATAATATATTAAAAAAATTATATTTAGTCAGAGTGTTCCTCTACATTCTTTCAATGACTTAAAATCTTCAATAATTGAATCAGAACTAAAGCTAGTTGCAATATCACTTTCCATGAAAATCAACTCAATTACCTATAACAATAAAAACATCTAAGTCAAATCGTCTGCTTAGTTTTTTACTAAAAAGATAGCACGACCAGTGGGGGATCTTGACTAAAATTTATGAGGGAGCTAAAATAATACACTTAAAATTTATATATTTAACATTACTACCACTAATTCAATAAAATTGAATACATAATTTAGTATAGATATAACTATAAAAGAAACTATACATATATCTAAAGGATTGTCCATTGTTTTTTTCATATTTTTGACCATATAAAATAATTCAATCATAACTAAATTTTTCAACTATTTTTTTTTCAATATAAATAATCATATTATCTACAAAATATTTAATTTTCATTTTACTAATTTGCACATATCATAGCTAAATTTTTCAGCTATTTTTTTAATATAAATAACTATATTACCTGCAAAATATTCATTTTCTATTTTACTAATGTGCACGTATCGATTCAATAGTCATGTATTTCATTTCATTTTTATGTGATGAACAACAATATTGTCTTATTTTGATCTTTACTTTTCTTTTATCAATTTTAAAAAATAAATTTATTCTTTTGCTTTTCATCAATATATCTATTTAAAAAATAAGTTTAAGACTAAAAAATAATTTATCATGATCTAATAAAAAAATGAGAGACATAATTACTAAAAGAATTATGATAATCAAGTCCACATAAAAATTGTCTATAAAAAATCATATAATACATTACTTACTCTTCTACATTCATAAAAAATAATATATAAAATGTCATGAGATAAAAAAATAGTGCTAAATATTAAACAAGTATTTCACTACTAGGTGAGACAAAATAAAATTACTATTTTTTTTCCTTTAAGAATGGAAGAAAAGATATAAAACATGAGGAAAAAATAATGAGTTTCTGTTTAACTAATTTTCTTCTCGGTAACAAAAGAAATTAGGTTAAGGTGAAAGATGAGTACAACATATGAAAAACTCAAAAATGGAAAGAGAAAATGAAAATTACCTTGATAATTTTTTTTCTTTATTATATTTTATTTTATGTTTTACTATTTATTAACATTAAATAAAAGAAATAAAAAAATACCTAATTTAATTTTCATTTATTTTTCAATATATTACTATCTGATTTAAAAAGATAAATATAATTTGAAAAAAATTAAAAAATTATACATATTTAAAAAAAAATAAAACACACATAATTTAAGAAAGAAATTAAAAAAGTTTTTCATCTTTATCACAACCTTCCTCTTAAAAAAAATAATTTTTTTTACCCTTTACCATAATTTTTCTAATATAAATTTGTCACCTCTCACATATTTACAAAAAGAAAAGATAAAATTATGAATACCCCAAATTAAATCTTAAAAACAAGACTCAATATTTTAAAAAAGCTAATAACTTCTAAATGATTAGCTTCCCTTACCTTAGAGTAGATTCTTAATCTTCTCTTCTTTTAAACAACTTCAAAGCCTAAAATAGTTGTATCTAAATAAATTTGATCAACAATTAGAGCATGATTTGATTATCTCTAACAGATAGAAATATGCCTAGAGCGTAGAAAAACTACGTACAAGAGGAAAACATATTGCTTCGAAAAAAAAGGATAAAAAATAAACTTACTCAAAAGAATAAATTGTTCGGTCAAAATGTTCTTTAACTCCTCAATTTTGCCGTAGTGCAATTTGATTTTGAAAATAATAAGGAATTGATGTGAAAATTGAGATGAAAATAAGAAGAGAGAAAGACAAAGAAGTATAAGAAATTATAGTAGAGAGGGAAAACGTGATTTATAAATTTAAAAAAGTCTTTTCAAACTAAATTAATATATAAATAAAGTAATAATATATAAATATTTTTTTAAATATATAAAAAAATCATTGGGGGAATCACACTTATGTTCCGTCACTCGGTACCTGTTACATGCAAAAAAAATTAAAATTAAAATTATCTTTTATTAAGTTAAATTTAATTAAAATTGAAATTATATTTTATTAGATTAAATTTAATTTTAATTTATATGAAATTTAATTTATATTTAATTTTTCATTTTTTTTAATTTTATTTAAATTTAATTTTAAAAATTTACAAAATATATTTTTTAAATATTTTCGAGTATTCACGGGTACCCATAAGTTTTAAAATACCCACAAATATTTCTTAAACTAGTACTCACACAAGTAACGAGACGGGTAATGAGTAACATAACCTGTTATCATCCTAAATGTAATTATAATATTAATGGTATTGAAAAAAAAAATTGGATATATCATAAATCTTTCACGTCATGTTGACTCACTCTTTTAAAGTTGCATACCTAATAATTTACAAAAAATAATAATAATTTATTTAATAAATTATTTTAACTTCTTTAACCAATTAAATTTAGGTCAGCTATATAATTAATTATCCATGTTATCACAATTAGTGGTGATTATGAAAATTTGAAAAGTTCTTTCAAATAATTATATAGTCTTTGAATATGTCAATTGATATTTTAATTCTAAAGTAAATTTAAACAAAATATTGTATGGGCTTAAATAACGTATTGTGGTAAAATAAATAATGTAGAGGTCTAAAATGAGAATGCACGAGATGGAGTTGTAAGTATATCATATTTTTCATTTCAATAAGGGGAAAATATTTTCTTTAACAACTTGAAAATCCATTTCAAGAAATATTTTAATTATTAAAAAAGTTAATTTTTATATTTGTAAAAAAAATAAAATTGAAGAATGAAATAATAGACGTAAAATGTGTGTGAAAATTTGTTGAGTTATAAAATTATGTGTCCTTAATTAAAATATGAAAAATGATTATTTGACACCAAAACAACTACTTGAGAATCCACTTTTAGAGGTAAAATAATAATTAAAAAAATATTTTTTTATTTGTAAAGAAATAAATAAAATAGAGATAAATGAGTGTATATCAAGTGGATGTAAAAATTTGATGTGTCCGAGTAATAGTGTTCTTGAATATGTCAAACTATATTTTCTTGTCAACTACTTAAGCTTTGGACCTCTCTATAAATGCAATTGCATGCAACGTACGTAAGTGGTGCAAGTTCAATGTATTGATCAACAACGTGTAAAATTAACAGAATAATACTATCATTCTCATTTTTTAATTTTTTTTTTATTTTTTATATAGTGATTTAGTATTGACTATTAATTAATATATCACTATTTTAAAAAAAATAAAAATAACTCACACTAGGTCATATGAAAAAATAAAAAATGAGAGTAAAAAAATAAAAAATAATTTTTTCAAAATTAAACTATAAATATGGCTAACAAGAACAACCAAGTACTTCACAACCAGAGAACAGAAACATAATCTTCTTTACAATGGCAATGGTTTACTCTAACAAGTTTCAATTTGTGGTTTCCTTTTTCCTCTTCATGCTGCATCTCCACGCATCCACTGCACAAAACATCATAGGAGGGTATTGGTTCGCAGATAGTGGTTCCCCAGCAGCAGACATCAATTCCACACTTTTCACGCATCTCTTTTGTGCCTTTGCCGACACGAACCCTACCAATTTCACAGTCACAATTTCCTCTTCAAACTCTGCTAAGTTTTCATCATTCACCCAAACCGTTCAGCAGAAGAACCCTTCTGTTAAAACCCTATTATCCATAGGAGGTGGAGCTTCCAATCCATCAACCTTTTCAGCAATGGCGAGTCAACCCACTTCGCGAAAATCGTTCATCGACTCGGCAATACAACTAGCCCGATCAAACAACTTCCACGGCGTTGACATCGATTGGGAGTATCCATCAACTCCCTCAGACATGCAAAACTTTGGCATATTCTCCAGAGAATTCAGAACTTCTCTGATCAGCGAAGCTAGAAACTCAGGGAAGCCGATTTTGCTCCTTAGTTGTGCAGTATTTCGCTCTTCCGACTACTACTCATTGGAAATGCCTTCTAAGGCAATGAATGATAGTTTTGACATTATAAATGTAATGTCTTATGATTTCCACGGTCCAAATTGGTTCCCCAACAGAACAGCAGCACCGGCTTCGTTGAATTATCAGACAAATTCCGGAGCATACCAAGTGGGTGGAGATCAAGGAATCAGATCTTGGATTGCCGCCGGTGTTTCTCGACGAAAACTAGCAATGGGTATACCCTATTATGGCTATGCGTGGCGTTTGAGGAATGGGAGTAACAATGGATTGTATGCTCCTGCTAATGGTTCTGCCTTTGGTGGAGATGGGTCCATGGGGTACAACCAGATTAGGGCATTTGTGAGCCAGAATGGAGCACGGTGTGTCTACAACTCAACTCTGGTCACTGATTATTGCTATGCTGGAACAACATGGATTGGCTATGATGATGTCCAGAGTGTAGCTGCCAAGGTTAATTATTGCAAGAACAATGGTTTGCTTGGCCATTTTGTTTGGCAGGTTGCTTCAGACAACAACTGGGCTCTTTCTCAAACAGGTGACTGTCAAAAATTCCTCATTCCATTTGTTGATACGTAATAATAATATGGTTTAATTAGTCGGATAATATCAAATTTTGTTTAGATGTGTAAGTTTGATATTGTTTTTAAAAGAGACCTAATTGAGACATTTTTTTCAAAAGTTGAAACTTAACATCTTTTTAAAAGCGGGTACCAAACTGACACCTAAACGAAAATGGATACCATTTGACTAATTAAACATAATAATGTCTTATTTTGTTGAAAAATGATACTATAACAAGTAAATTTTGACAACGTTATCTTATTATTTGAGATAACATTTTTAAGTGATTTTTTATTTCTTTTTAATTTTTTTATATTTCAAAATCACTTAAAAATATTATTTAAGTTATAAAAGAAAGTTGTCAATTTTTTTTTTGTCAAAATATTATTTATATATATATATATATATATATATATATATATATATATATATATATATATATGTGGGTTATTGTTGTATTGCATTGCAGCTTACCGTACGTGGAAGATGTAGGTATAATATGAAGAGTTCAAATGTAAAAAGTCATGGTTTGACTTCATAATTAAAACTCAGGTGCCATGTTCTGTTATTACAAAGATAAAATAAATATATGTATTTGTGTTCTTCAGTTGTCAAATAATATTGCAGATAGATATGTTTGTAATATCTTCAATATAATTACTCTGTCACTTTCCAAGGTTGCTAATAATATTTATCTTCTCAATAATAGGAGAAGACTTGAAAAAATTTCACCATTGCACCGTTATTGTTGTTGTCGCAATTGTCGTTATATCCGTCACCATTGCCTTTGCAAAGGAAAAATAAGAAAAAACAAATACGAAAAAAAATTCATTTCGAAAACTTATTTCCAAAACGTATTTCATGCTTCAAAAAGTTTTTTTCAAATCATATTTTATGTAGAAGTATTATGAGAAATTAAGTTTCTTTTTTAGATATTACTTTTTCATAGTAGAGTTTTGTAATAAGAAAACTGAAAGAAAAGTTTTTAAATTCGTTTTTATATCTATAAATTATAACAATTGAAACCATAAAGTCAAATTTTTAAATATCAAACAAATACAATGCGCAAAATTGACTAAAAAAGAATTTTCAAAATCCTTATCCTAGTTATTTTTTTTTATGTGCACCGGTTATCAGACATGGTAGGTCTGATAATTTGCAAACCATCCCTCCTTTCAACCCACCTTCTACATAGTTCAAATAAAAGATTTTTACTTATCTTCACTAAATTGTTCAAGACGATGAACCACTCAAATAGTCTGTCTTTAATATAACTATTTATCATCAACGAAATAGGATTATATGTATTGTACTCGAAATTGCTCAAATGGGCTTCACTCACACGAAGACCAAACACATATGAGGTGCGCCCCAATGGAAGCTAGCAAAAAAAGCCAGACCCAAACTGACAACAACGACCACAAAATGCAACGAAAGAAAACAACCCACAAGAAAAGAATGGAGCCACAACCCGAGCAAGGAAATCCAAGAATGATAGGCACGACTTTTTTGTATTTGGAGTTGGTTTGAAGTGGAAATTGTAAATATGGATTGGTTTATTTTTGTTTTTTTTTAAAACAATTTTATCGGTGAAGTCGTCATGATACATATTGGTCTTTAAAAAAAAAAAAAAAAAAACATAAAAAAAAAAAAAAATAATTTCATAATAAAAGAGAAAAAGAAAAAAAGGAAAAAAAAAAAATTGTTTTTAAAAAAAAAAAAAAAAAGTCATCATAAGTCATGACAGTTATTTCAGTATACCAGAGAAGTGAAGTCGTAAAAAAAAAAAAGAAAACCAACTTGTATCAGAAGGACTTCAATTTTGATGTTGTACTCACTCTTCACACTTCACCTTGGTTATCCATATTTACAAATTTAAATTCAAACCAACCCTAAAATACAAAAAAAGCACACTAAAACAAAAAGAGTGCCAAGCTAGAATTCATTTGTATTGTTCAAATGTATTCGAAACATTTCAAATTTAGATTTGTAATCATCTAGACAATTCGTTCTTGGTTAGCGACTAAAAAAAATTAAAAATTGTATTTAAAACAGGTCACAAAGACTGTTAAAAATTGTATTTAAAACAAGTCTCAAAGACTGTTAAAAATTGCATTTAAAAAAGTCACGAAGACTACGTCAAAGTGTGTTAAAATATCGTTAGTTAGGTATATACATAGAATTGGCTGTTCTGTGTTATCTCCTCGGGTCCTACTCATCTGGGTTCACACGTTAATTTCTCTGCATGTTGGGCCTACATGTAATGTGATGTATTTCTATGAATTTCTCCAAGGTAACAACCTAAGAAGCTGCACAAAACAATGTCGCCCAGAAAAGTTGTTCTCCTCATCACTTTTCTGATGTTCCAATCCTCATCAGAAGAAGCTTCTGAATCATGGTTCAAAATCGGTTACTGGTACAGCGGCAGCAACTCTGCAGTATCCGATATAAACTCTGCGCTCTACACTCATCTCATATGCGCCTTCGCACAAGTCAACACTTCCACCTTCCAAATCTCCCTCCCCTCAACCAACCACCAACCCTTCTCCACTTTCACACACACCGTCAAACTCAAAAACCCTTCCATCACCACTCTCCTCTCCACCGGCGGCGACCAAAACACCGCCGCCATCCGATCCATGCTCTCCAACGCCTCTTCCAGGAAACCCTTCATCCAATCTTCCATCACAATGGCCAGACTCTACGCCTTTCAGGGCCTCGACCTTTCCTGGTCCACCATCCAAACATCCTCTGACGCAGACAACCTCGGACACTTTTTCCAAGAATGGCGGCTTGCGGCAAAATCTGAAGCCCAAGCTAATAACTCTTCACTCCCAGAACTGATCCTAACTGCTGCAGTTCAAGCTTCACCAGATTTGAATAAAGGGTCCTACCCAGTGGACTCGATCAGAAGTAACCTCAACTGGGTACATGTTAATACCTACTCCTACCGTACACCCATGTCGCAGAACTTCACTGCTGCACCTTCAGCTCTGTATGACCCTCATGATGTTACTCACATCAACACGGACTACTATATCAGGGCTTGGATTGGGAAGGGTTTAGATGCGAAGAAGTTGATTTTGGGTTTGGCTTTCTTCGGGTGTGCATGGAAACTCCAAAATCATGATAGCAACACAATAGGAGCAGTTGCAACTGGTCCGGCAGATGATACCGACCAAGGGTTCATAAGCTACAGGGACATTAAAGATAAGGTTCGGGAAAATGGGGTTGCAGTACATTACAATGAGAGTTATGTTACAAATTACTGCATGTTTGGATCGACATGGATTGGCTATGACGATGTTGAGGCTGTTGAGAGGAAGGTGTTGTATGCCCGAGATATGGGGTTGCTTGGTTACTATGTTTGGCAAATTTCCCAAGATGACCACAATTCCACACTCGCTCGCGCAGCAGGTACACAACACAAACAACACTCTTAATATTATTATTATTTTATTTCTTTTGCCACTAGAGGTATAAAGCTCTCTTGGATTTTTTCTACGGGTGGTGATACATTCACACTAAAATATTACATTAATTTGACGCTCAATAATGATATTATTTTAATTATATTTATATTAATTTTTAGTTTAGAAGTGTATTACACGTTATTACATTATTAAAAAAGTGTCAAAAGAATGTATTTTTGGGAGAGTGTCAGACACATTTTTTCCCCGTTTTTATTAAATAAAAAGATTAATCCTTGTGGATGTATGAGTTGTTATATAGGAATTCAAGAGTGTTATTTTAATTATTAAATTTTAATAATTTTCTCTTATAATATGAGGTGATATCTTTTAATGATTTTGGAATATTTAGAATAAAAAAATGGAAAACTAGTGAATCAATTAAAAGATGTTATCTAAGATTATAAGAGAAAGTTGCCAAAATTTAATAGTTAAAAAATTATTTTTTATAAAAATTTGATATCACTTTTAAAATACTTTAAGTTTTAATATTTATGGGTTCGTTAATATATATATATATATATATATATATATATATATATATATATATATAACTTTTCATTTCTATTTAATAATACGAGACTTTCAATTCATCTTTATATTTTATAAGTGTGAGTTGAATTTCACAAAATTTCTATAATGATATATTTGTCTCATCATTTATTTTAGCATATTCTACACATGAATTGTCCATATAAAAAAATATGACACTAATTCATTTATACTTAATTTCAGAGAAGCAAGAAATATAATTATAGGTTTTTTTAGCTAACATATAAATAATTTGTATTTTTATGATTTTGGTTTATATTTGGATTGTATTAAAGTTTATTTAGATTTTAATTAGAATTAGAATCTACTTTTGACTCAAAAAATAAATAAATAAATTGTATTTTTTTAATTAAGTAAGCTCGTGAGCCAACCTGTTTAATCCACCATGGGCCGGGTCAGATTGGATTTTTTTGGCTCGTTAATATATAAGTGAGTCGGGTTGGATTGGCTCATTAATTGATCAATTAGAGCCGTCAAAGTGGGTCAGAACCCGTGGGCCAATCCAACCCACCACGGGTTTGGGTCGGGTTAGATTGAAATCTTTTTACAAATTTCAGTACGGGTCAATTTTTGACCCGGCCTACCAAGAACCCGACTCACCCGGGTTGGCCCACCAACCTGCATGGTGACACACATTATGTTGGACTTTACTGTTTTTTTAACCAAACACATTGGTGGATTGACAAATGGAAACCTAACTTCAACTAATAAAAGTATAATTAGTTTGTTGAAAAAAGTATTGCATTCAATAAAAGATTGGATAAGTCACAATAATGCTTTGATCTTAGATAGTAATTTGTATTTTTATTTATTTATTTTGGTTTGTATTGGAGTTTAACATCATTTTGGATTATATTGAGATTGTATTCAAGTTTATTTAAATTTTAATCCGAAATATAATTTCTGAGTTAAGAAAAAAATTATATATTTTTTAATTAAGTGGACTAGTGAGCCAACTCGTTTAACCCACCAACCGTGGTGGGCCGGACCGGATTCGAATTTTTTTGACTCGTTAATAAGTGAGTCGGGTTGGGTTGAGCTACTAAGTGACTAACCCGTGGTGGGTTGGGCCGGGCCAGACGGCCCATTTTGACAGTTGTATGATCAACCTCTGTGGTGGGTCGAGTCGAGTCGAGCCGAGTTACCCGTTTTGACAATTATAGTTTTAGTTACTAAATTATATATTAACTAATAATTTAAATTGTGTATTTAATATAAAAACTAATTTATTTATTTAATTAATAATATTAAATCTAGTAAATATTTACATAATTAATTGCGTCTTTACTATTATATTAGAAAAATGAAGTGTTTCAAATTTGATGAGTTAATAGGTCGGTCTTTCGGCCTAATCCTTAGGTAGACAGATTTTGAATTTCCATTATGTGTTAATTACGGTATATTTGTGATAGATGGGATATAAAAATTAAGAAAAATAAATTTTTAACAATTAAATTTTGAAAACTTTCTTTTTATAATTTAAGATAACATTTTTAAAAATAATTTTTCATTTCTTTATTTTTTCATTTTTCTATTTCTCTTCTTTATATTTCAAAATCACTTGTAAAATGTTATTTATAAAAAAAATTGTCAAAATATCATTGTTGAAAAATTAACTAATCAATTTTCTCCAAAGGTTTCTCCTAAATGAACTGCCATGCATAAAATACCTTCTGTTACCTTTGTTTTTTCCAAGATCACGATTTACACTTTCTGATTTTAAAATACACATTTATATCTTTTTAAGGTTTAATAAAACAACAATTACATTTATTTTAGTTATTACAAGACACTTAATGTCTTTTTTTTTTAATTTTATTTAAAAGTAATATATTAAATAACAAGTACTAGAATTAAAACTTCGAGTTTTAAAACATAAATATTAAAAATATCTAAAAAGCAATTATATTTTCACTTAATTATAAATTCTCTCATAAAAAAGAATAAAAAAACCATATTTACAAAATTGTTATTTTAATAAAAATAAAAAATATTTATAACATGAATGATTACTTTTAAATATGATTTTAAGTGTAAAAATAAATAATTAACTGTTTGAAATATAATTATAGTATATATAATTACTATAATTGACCTAATAACTTGTAATATATGTACTGTTTGAAATATATATAACTTAACTGTTACGTTCTCAGCTGAACAGGTTAAAGACGGCAAAGAGGAGCAATGGAAATTGTTAGTGATAATTTTGAGCGTAACTGCTACCGTTATTCTCATGTTAGGTATCTCATTCTACTTTCAAAAGAAGAGAATATTCAGAAGAACTGGTAAAATTTTCAGCTATCTATATTTATTTGCGATTTTAGAATTAGTATGAATTAAATCACTATATATTATTACTTTAATATGCAGGGACAATGCTGAATGCTGCAAAAGGTTGTTGGACTAAAACCTTGAATAACAAAGAAGCTGCAGAACCTTTTCATGGGAATACTCCAGATTTACATGGCTATAGATTTTCTGACATTAAAGCGGCTACATGTGACTTTTCACCTCAAAATAAGATAGGACAAGGTGGTTATGGTCCTGTTTACAAGGTTGGTGAAATAATGTTCCTGTGGAGTGTCTTGTCAGATGATGAAGATCCTAATAATGTGTCTGTGTGTTGTTCCTTCAGGGCATCCTACCTGATGATGAAGAAATAGCTGTGAAAAAATTATCAAAAGCTTCCACACAAGGATTCCAGGAATTCAAAAATGAGGTAACACTAACGGCAAAGCTACAACATGTGAATCTTGTTCGGTTGTTAGGTTTCTGCGTTGAACGAGGGGAGCAGATGCTGGTGTATGAGTACATGCCTAATAAGAGCTTGGACTTCTACCTTTTTGGTTTGATTCTCTTTTTATCTTTTATATTATTGTTTTAAAGTCACAAATTAACTGGAGATAATTTTATAATATAGTGTTAGAAGTGGATTTTAAGCTTAACTCAATTTCACAAAATCGGTTTGTAAGGTGAGGTTTGCACCGTTGAGATATATTCATCTCGTGTGTGGGACTAGAAATTAGTTGGTAGTTCGTTAGCGATCCGATATCGGGTGAAACAGAATGTCCACAAAAGCTCGTTAGATAGACTCTAACTTGGATCTGATACTATGTTAGAAGTGGACTTTAAGCCTAACTCAATCCCACAAAACCAACTTGTAAGGTGAGGTTTGCACCTCACTTATATATTGTGAATTGACTTTATCTCTAGTCGACGTGAGACTTCCAACGTATATAAACTAGTGTAAATTATAAGTTGGATTTGTGAGATTGAGTTAGATTTAAAGTTCATTTCCTATCACTCTTAATATGATTCAACAATTAAACATTTTTGTTAACTAAGAATCAAATTTGAACCTCTTGGTATGATTTTTTTTAACCTTCTGTCATGAAATTCCTCACAGATGCTATGAGACGACATTTGTTGGATTGGAATAAGCGCGTTGATATCATCGAGGGAGTTACGCAAGGTCTTCTTTATCTTCAAGAATATTCGAGATTCACCATAATTCACAGAGACATAAAAGCTAGCAATGTTTTGTTAGACGCAGAGATGAAGCCAAAGATTTCAGACTTTGGGATGGCAAGAATATTCATAAAAAATGAACAGGAGGCCAACACAAACAAGATTGTGGGAACATAGTGAGCACATAAAACTGGTTCCTCCATTTGAGCTTTTCATAATTACATATTTTACAGCAAAGCTTTACTAAGTTCTTCCCATTAATTATGCAGTGGTTATGTTCCTCCCGAATACGTAAGAGAAGGTGTGTACTCAACCAAATCTGATGTGTATAGTTTTGGGGTGCTACTTCTACAAATTATAAGTGGCAAGAAGACACATGGTTTTTACGGAGAGAAGGAAGATTTAAAGCTCTTGGAGTATGTAAGTAGCAATTAATTAATTGGTCAAATTTTGAAGATTTATATATTTATACAAGAAAATAATTTTTTAACAACTAAATTTAACAACTTTCTCTTATAATATGAGGTTACATCTTTTAAGTTGCTTTTCATTTTATCATTTTCTCATTTCTTTATATTCCAAAGAAAAATTATCCTATGACTTCCATTTTTTGATTCTTATACTTTACCTCCTTGATGTGACTTAATTAGGATCATTGATTCTTTCAAAAGAAACGACAATGGTACATTAATCAATAACTCACACTAAGTCACCTCAAGGAATAAAGGATGAAAGTCAAAAAATGAAAATTATAGTAACATTGTCCTATTCTAAAATCACTTAGAAGATGTCACCTCAGTTTGTAAGGAAAAATTGTCAAAATATTATTGTGCATTTATATATTATGATGTTTGACTATGAAACGAATGGGTGCCATCAGGCATATGAATTATGGAAAGAAGGAAAGGGTATGGAGGTGATGGATGATTCATTGGATGATAGAAATTCAGAGTGTAAACTAGTGAGATGCATGGAAATCGCTTTGTTATGTGTCCAAGAACATGCAAGTGATAGGCCTTCAATGCTACAAGTTTGTGCAATGTTGAGAAACCAAGATAAATCTCATGCCATCCCCAAAAAACCAGCATTTTCAAGAGTGGAAGACAAGGACGATGTGAATGAGTGTCAAACGTTGCAAAATGTTTCAGTCGACGATGGAACCATCACTCAAATTGTTGGCAGATAGCATCATTCTTCATAACATAAAATTCAGATGTGTTCTGAACTCATAACAACCACACTCTTTTCTAGTAAAAAGATGTTGCTTTCACAATAGTTAAACTCTGTTATATGAATGATTTACATTTTATGTTTATTTATTTTTAAATAAATGGTAGAAGCAACATTCTAGCACTACCATTAAGGCATTGATCCCATATTAAAAATTTCACGTCATACTTACAGAAAATATTACTATGATTTTTTAATAAATTTATTTTGTTTTTAGTGGAGACATATTCAAATGTCAAGATATATACATATTGGACACAAAATTAAATCATTTATTGATGTTAATACATTATGATATAATAATTTATTATATATCTCTAAAATATTAAAATAATAATTTATTAAATACATACTATCATAAAAAGTATGATCATCTAATATTTATTTTACTCTCGTATCCATTCTTTTTCTCGTAATGACTTGAAGGTAAAAAAAATTTTACAAGTGAACCTCCTCCTCATAACAATTCCAAATTTGATTAACCACGTATGTTAATGTTATCTACAAAACTTTTTGATAGATAAAACAAAATTATTTAAGAAAAAAAATTCATAAATAATAAACATTTTTTTGTCTTATAAGAACAGTAACACTTTAAAAAAAATTCAATTTTATAAAATAGTTTATAAAATAAGATTTACAAGTAAATAATATATATATATATATATATTATTTATCTTATCTATAATCGATACATAATACATATATATAAACACAACCATTTTCTAAACCTGTCATCATTGTACTTCAAAAGAAAATGGCAAACGGGATTAAGACATTTTCCTAAAAGTTATACGAAAGACAATAATTACCCATTTCTGAACATAGCCAATTTTTCCTTTAACAACTAATTACTTGTACCAGTCAATTTTTCTAAACCTGTTACACAGTGATATAATACTTCTTTTTTGAAAAGTAGTATATAAACACAAGTTAGACCTTTCGATTCAACATGGTTGAATAGTTTTCTACTAAATATAGTTTTGTTTGTTTCATACCTTCAAAATCTCTTTTAAAAAAATTCAGATATTTACAATATATCGAAGATATTTAAGATATTATCTATAACAATATATAATACCATCTTCATTTAGTATATACAAATTTTTTCTATTTTATTCATAATTATATTTTAAAGTTATGATATAAAAATTAAAATTTTATTTATAATTATATTTTAAATTATAATATAAATTTTACAATAAATATATTAATATAAAAAAAATTAAAACATAGTGAAAAAAAAAAGAAAAAATGACATAACGTGAAAATGATTCCACCTAAATTCTAAAAATATAACTCCTCGTATTCTATACTCAATAAATTACTAATATTGTTAAATTCCATAAAACTATTACTTTTGTTATAGCATAATTTTAATATAAGATATATAATAAATAATATATCTAATTACCTTATTCTTATGTAATAAAAATTTACATAAAATAAAAATAATAATATATATTTATAACTTTTGTAAACCGAATAAATAGCGGATATACATTGAAATTTCTATATTTTCACTTGTATTGTATACATATTTTAGTTTATAAAAAAGATAGAAAATTTTAAGACCACGATAAAACTCTTAAATAATAATTAATTTAGTGATAAAAAAATTTATTAATCACATGATCAATTTAGTTATCAATTTATAAAATAAAAAATTATTGGCTATTAAAATAATTATTATAAATAAAAAATATAATTGATCGTTAAATTGATCATAATTAATTAGAGACTAATTTATAAATTAATTATTTTGGTAGTCAAAATCTTGAAAGCTAATATTTTAGTTACCAATTTATAAATCAATTTTTTTAGTAATCAAAACCTTGGTATCTAATATTTTAGTGACAAATCTATAAATAATTTTTTTTTGTAGTTAAAACCTTGGTAACTAAATTTTAGAGACCAATTATATTTATTATTTATAATAGTAACTATTTTAGAATCAATAATTTTTTATTTTGTAAAATTACACCTAAATTTATCATTATAGTAATTAACATTTTTTTGTTAATGAGATGATTTATTTTTTAAATAATTTAAAATTCATTATAGTAAATATGTTGTTCAGGTAAATGTTTTTGAAAGAAATTTACATCCTAGAATTTGATTAGGATAATTAAGTTAAAAAAGAAACAATTTTAAATTTCACCTAAAAAAAGAGTTTGAACTTTAATTTTTTATTTTCTCAAATTTACATGTATTTTTTATTTGTATATTTTTCTTAGTTTAATTTCGGTTGGTTGTAATCCACTTGACTAAAGAAGCTATTAGATTGATTATTTTTCAATGAGCTAAATATATTTTTAGTTTTTAAAGATAAAAATAGAATTTGTTTTTTTCCAAATTTTGATATAACCTACTCTTTAAATTTTACAAATAAACAATTATAATATTTCTAATCTTATGTGAAATTTTTTTATCGTGTAAACATTAATTGGTTTACATCAATTGATATGTTTCATCACAAATGTCAATTTAGAATCTCATTATGTTAAAACAATACATGAATGTCATTTTATTTAAAAGATTATATTTATTCTTTTATAAAGTTTGAGAACTAAAATATATTACAAATTTTGAATTTCAATTTTAAATTAGTTTAAAGAATGAAAACATATATAAATTGTTATAATCTTAGTTTGTTAGTATATATCACTCTTATCACTTATTTGATAATAATTTGCATTTTTTTAGTTATCGTCAAAGAAATTATTTTTTTGAAGATGTGAATTAAACGTTATTTACATACGTTTATTGTAATTATTTTCTTTTTTTATAGTTATAATAACTTTATTCATTTCTGATACAAGTATTATTCTTTAATATGTTTTTTTTCTAATGTTAAGTGGAACAACTTTCACAACATTAACCCATTGAAGAAATTTCCGGTTAATATTGATAAGAAAAGTCAACCACAAATCCTCAACTCTCAACTTATTTTTAAATAGTAGTTGGCATTAACTTGTTCACTTGGAAATATTAATTTGTAAGAGAGGGTGATAATAAATTTGACTGGATTTGAAAGAGATATTTGTGTCGTTATTTTTAAAGGATCTTAGTGTAAAAAGGATAAGGAGTAGATTTAAAAGTAAAATTTGTGAAAGTTTGTGAGTGATTTGATTGATATGATATATTAAAAATTAAATTTAATTAAAAGAAAAACAATATTACCAAATTATTTTTTATGTTGAAAGTAATCTAAAATTATATTTAGATAAGTTAAATTTATTATATAAAAAAATTTAAATGAATAAATTAAAAAAAAAAGATAATTATTTTAATAAAAATATTAAAAATACAGTATATTTAGATATTCTATATTTTTTTTGATAAACAATTTAGAAATTTGATATATTAATTTTTGTTGTAAGCGTGAATTTAAAAACATTATTATCATAGTTATAAGGGTACGAGAGCCTTTTACATACTAGCAATCACATCCAAATTAGCACAGTGGATAAGAGATGGAAAAATAAGATAATCATGTTATTCTTCTTTTTTCTCTTGCTCTCAAATATCAGAAAATGAACGCATGTTTCGCTTTCAAATCATGCCTCTTTATTCCCTTTACCCAGTAAATGAGTGTAAGTAGACATAACATAAGGTCGTATTCCTTTGAATGAATGGATTCGAGGAAGAATGTGAACATGGATTCAAGTGAATATATATAAATGAATTTGTCAGTTCTTTTGAAAGAATTTATAAATTATATTTTTAATAATATTTTAATTATTATATATAGTTACAATTATAAATATTACAATTATTAATAATTATTATATATTATTAAAAATAATTATTAAATTTATATTATTATATTATTTATTATTATAAATTATTGTATATATATATATAAATATAAGAAATAATATATATTTAATAATTAATATAATAATCATTATTTATTATTTATTACATATAATAGAATATTAAAATGTGAGGAGAAAAAGGTCAAAAATGATATATTCATACAAATTTTTGCTGGTATGGTGAGATGAAATTGTGGAATTTGGATTTTCTGTTGGTTTTTTTTTTGTGTTGTTCCTCTACTGTATCTTCATAATACACTGATTATCATTAATTTTGATGTTTTAAAATATATTAAAAAAATATTTAAAATACTAACACAGTATATTTTTAATGTTCAGCGGAGAACAATACCTAAAAAACTAGTAGAGAATCTGAACTCGAAATTGTGATAACTTTTTCTAAATCCGTCTGCACAAATCTTTTACTTCCAATATGTTTCTATAGTACTATCTATACAAAAAAATTGCTTAAAGTAAACAAATTTGAAAATTAATTTTGTGAGAGTTTGTGAGTGATTTGATTAATGTGGTAAATAAAATAAAAAGTTATAATATATAGAATATAAAAATTACTAAATTATTTTTTATGGTAAAAATAATATGAAATTATATATATATATATATATATATATATATATATATATATATGTGTGTATAATATGTATAACAAACAGGGTTATGAAAGTAAAATTACCATCTATTATTTAAAATCTTTGCAAGAATAAAAAGATGGGGTTTGGGAATTATCCCACAGATCTGTCTTTACTTTTGTGCTAAAATCGTTTCCAAATCAACAAATTCTAACAATATGTTTAAACGAACACAGCCTAATAAAAAATTACAAACTTTTACCGAAAAAAATATTAATATTTATTAATTAAAAATATAATCAATATTAATGTTTTTAAATCATTTAAAATCATTTAAAATTTATAATAGTTGGTTATAATTTATAAAAAAAAAATTGTATTTAAATAAAATATTTTAAAATAAAATAATTTAAATAAGATTAATTCAAATTTAATATATTTTAATATTTTAAAAATTATAAAATTATCCGTATGAACATGATGGTAAAACAAAATAGGTTTTGAAGTATGCATTGATAAAATTAATGAAATTTAGTAAGAACTTTAAAAAATAAATTAAAATATTTAGTTGAGCTAATTAATCACTAGTTTAAGGTTAGAAAATATAAATCAGAACTCGAATCTTCATATTAAATAATTTAAATTTTTCATTATAAATTATTTTAATTTTATATGACTTAAAAATTGTATATATATTAAAGTTAAAATCTTATTAGCGTAAAAAACTTGTTTTCCATATAATGTAAAATAGTTATGATTTAGCAGTAAAAAAAAACAATTTATTAAAAATAATCGAATAATTAAAACAATGATGAATAATTAAAAAATATAACAGCAAAAGAACAATAGCTATAAACAAGATTTGGATATAACATAATATTGATATCTGGATGTACTAAAAATTATTAAAAAACTACCTTATCAAATATATATATATATATATATATATATATATATATAAAAAAATTATCTATTTTTATGTACTAAATTTTGCTATGTGGATGAAACTAGCAAACACAGTGTAGTAGTGATTAGATACCCACATTGATGTGATGGAGATGGATTCAACGGAGAATTTTGTGAACAGTGGTGGAAGCAGAGAAAAAATAAAAAGAATAAGAGAAAATGACATTGTTTTCTGGTCTTCTTTGAATTTAAAGGGTTACAAAATAAGTAGCTGCACCTCTTCCACACGCATCGACTCTGCACTTGTATTGTAACTGATTATAGTGCATTCTAGAACCATCAATTTTTGTTCTTTTTACGCAACAATGGAGTCCTCTGGTTTTCTCCAATGTAAAAAAGTTGGTTATTAACAGTACTGTTGTTGGAAATGGTGATGATGATGATGGTGAGATCAGTATTTATTCCTAATTTTCAACAAAAAATGAAGAAAAGAGAGCGGTGCTAGTGTCAGCACATGGCAACCTAATAAATCAATATTTTCTTCAACACTTCTCAATTCTCATCATCATTAAGATGCCTTCTAATCTCATCGTTTTCTGCACTTTCTTTCTCACCTTATTCTCTTTCAAATCTCATTCCTTTGCAGATAACCCTTCCTGGGTGAAAGCCGGGTATTACTATTCCGGCAATGAAATTTCTGCTTCGGACATCAAAGCCACGCTTTTCACTCACCTTTTATGTGCTTTTGCCTTCATAAACCCCACCAATTACAACATCTTCATCAACTCTTCGGAGGAGCAGAAGTTCTCCACCTTCACCAAAACGGTGAAGCTGCAAAACCCATCTGTTTCAACGCTTTTATCCATCTGGGGTGGCAGGGAGGACTCTTCGGTGTTCACCTCAATGCTAAATGAATCTTCTCACAGGAAGCTCTTCATTGATTCTTCCATCAGAACAGCGAGGTTCTATGGCTTTCATGGCATAGACCTTACTGGGGCGAGGCCAAGTTCCGAGGTTGCCAATTTCGGAACCCTTTTGAAGGAATGGCGTGCTGCAATAACTTCTGAGGCAAGAAACTCTACCAAGCCAGAGCTGTTGTTGGTGATGGCAGGTTACTACCTTAAAGCTTCGGATTCCTTGAGTTACCCCTTTGATTCGATGCAGGAGAATTTGGACTGGGTGCACTTTGTGGCTTATGATTACTATCTCCCTAAGATGGCCAGTGCCACGGCTTTTCATGCGGCTTTGTATGGTTCATCTGATTGGGATAACACTGATTCCGGCATCAGAGAGTGGAGGAGGAGGGGGTTTTCTTCTAAGAAGCTGTTAATTGGGTTGCCTTATCATGGATATGCGTGGAAACTTGTGACTCCTGCAGCAAACGGTGGCGTGGGAACACCAGCTTCGGGACCTGCCATTACAATGGATGGTTCCATGGGCTACAAGTTCATAAAGAGTTACATCAAAAGCTTTGGAAATGGAGTTGTTTCACGCTACAATGCAAGTTTTGTGGTGAACCAGTTCACTGTTGCGTCCACCACTTGGGTTAATTTTGATGATGTGGAGGTCATCAGGGCCAAAGTTTTTTATGCAAGGGAAAATGGGTTACTTGGTTACAACGTGTTCCAAGTAGGCAATGACGAAAATTGGGAACTTTCAATAGGTGCAGGTGAGTTACAGCACAATTGGTTGATGTGGACTATGTTTATGTAAGTATATTGTTATGCATCATATGCATCACTTTACAAAATAATCCTTCAGCTCAAGTTGTAGATGAAGAAATTAAAGATCATCACAAGAGGAGAGTGCTGATAATTGTTCTGCTTGCTGTTCTAACTTTGGTCCTCCTGTTGGGAATAGTATTTTGCTACTACAACAGAGGTAAGGATGTAATGAGGAGGAAAAAATTGAGTTATCTATATAGAGACTGGAACATATACATCTTTCCTATAATTTATGTACTACCTTTTTGGCAGGGGCTGTAGCCAGTGTTACCAATCTATTGTATAAACTGAGATATTTACCAGAAGCAGAAAAGGATATCGATGCAAACGGTTCTGATTTGACAGTATTCAGTTATCTCACTATTAAAGCGGCAACGAGTAACTTCTCAAAAGACAATAGGCTTGGAGAGGGTGGATTTGGCACAGTGTACAAGGTATGATTTGGAAACTAATCTGTTAATGAAATATGCTTCGTGCAATTAAAATATCTGAACTGAAAGCTAGCGCCATTATTTCTGTGGTAAGATAGTGATGATGTATTCTTTACATGCTTTTTGTAGGTATTAATTTATTCATACAATTCGGTCTCTGGTTAGGCAACACTACTTTTAGCTGTAATGACAAATCTGATACAGTAAATTTAGGGATAGATAACAGTGTTTTTCGTTCACATAAAATTGGTAATTACGACTTGATTCTGTCAGGGCAAATTACGGAAGGGTCAGGAAATAGCTGTGAAAAGACTCTCAGAAACCTCAAATCAAGGCCCTGAAGAATTCAAGAACGAAATCACACTTACAGCAAGACTACAACATGTGAATTTAGTTAGACTTCTGGGATACTGCACAAAAAAGAACGAGAAGATTCTGATCTATGAATACTTGCAAAACAAAAGCTTAGATAATTTCCTCTTTGGTCAGTTGCTACATCACTTGTCCCTCATTTAAGTTGTTACATTTCTTCTAAGCTTCTTCTTAACCTACTATTGCTAAGTTCAATTAAACTTCAAATTAGCAATAATTCCGGAATGTCCTGTTTTGTTCAGCTACACATTTATGTGACTAATAATTCAGGGTTGAACTTGATGCAGATCCAACGAAATCAATTCTCTTAGACTGGAATAAACGTGTCAATATCATTGAAGGCGTTACTCAAGGCCTTCTTTATCTCCAAGAGTACTCAAATTTTACTATAATTCACCGAGATCTTAAAGCTAGTAACGTTTTACTAGATGACAATATGAATCCGAAGATATCGGATTTTGGCATGGCTAGAATTTTCAGAAAATATGACCTCGAAGCAAACACAGAAAGGATAGTTGGAACATAGTAAGTGAATTAGCAATGGTCATGTGTTATGGTTGTTCCTTTTATCTCTCTAATCACTTCATGTTGTCTTTGCAGTGGATACGTACCTCCTGAGTACGTGAGAAAAGGCATATACTCAACGAAGTACGATGTTTACAGTTTTGGAGTTCTTCTCTTACAAATCATAAGTGGAAAGAGGACTTCATGTTATTATGGCCTGCATGAAAATATAACCCTCTTGGAATATGTAAGTTATCTCTTTTTTTTTTTCTGACTATTCTATTTACTTTATGGTTTGGTTGAGGTTGAAATAACTATTAATTCAGGCATATGAACTGTGGAGGGAAGGAAGAGGTGTAGAGTTTGTTGACCCTTCATTGGATGATACATCATCTCCTTGTAAAATCATGAGATGCATGCAGGTAGCTCTACTGTGTGTTCAGGAAAACTCTGTGGATAGACCTTCCATGTTGGAAGTTGATTCACTGTTGAAGAATGAAAGTGCAGTTATTGGTACTCCCAAAGTTCCTGCTTTTTCAGTTCAGAAACGTGGAGATGAGGAAGAAAGATCTCACAGCGGAATCAACTTTTATTCAATCAATGATGTTACAATTTCTCAACTGGCACCAAGATGATGGAGCAGGACATTCTACTTCTTACGAAACAAGTCATGTTTATTCGACTTTGTTCCTCAAAGCATGGAACTTATCTATGGTTTATAACCCAACCAGGTTTCATCACTAATTCTAAAGTCAAAAATTTATAGTGATGACATTTTTTAGAATTACCTATATACGACTTGTAAGTGATTTTAGTGAGATATATGAACCCAAAAGCAAAATATAGCTCCTTCACTAACAATCAAAGTGTTAGTGGTTTTATAATTGGAAAATCATCATCCCATTTCTCTGGTAATGGATTGCCCCTAGTGAACAAATTTGAGTATTAGGAAGTGTTGAACAAAGGTCACTATTAGGAAGTAATAATACAAGCAGTGGTATTTAAAAACAATGTTTTTCATTATAAATTATATTTTAAAACATAATTAACTCATACCAGTAGTTCATATCCTCTAGAAAACGATTTCCATTAATATATTTTTCATAAAAAGAACTTGGCACTTGTCTTCCATGGAGCTCGTGGTCACGTGTATGTAGAATCAAATTCCATTAACTTTCTTATTTTGACACAGGGAAAGAAGATTTAGAATTACTTATAAAGTTTAGTGTTTATAAACTAAGAACAGAATAGGTGTAAGATAATTCCCTCTGCTCAGACACTTCATTAAAGTGTCAAATTAAAAAAAAAAAAATGGCACTGTTCATATGTACTTGTTAGTCAGATTCATAACTTGTGATAACTGAAAATTGGTATGAGATAAGTGAGAAATGGTAATTAACATGAGAGAATATATAAGACGCAAAAGAGGACAAAAGATAAAAGATAAGAAATAAAAGAGTATACAAAAAAAACAAAAAGAATTTTTTGATTTTTTGGAGCCGATAAAAATTAATCTTCGTTACTATGTAGTATCTCCATTTATAATGGAGAATGAATGTTACTTGTAGTTCTTTATGAAAAACATATTTGAGAAAATATTTGATTTTTATTTTTTTATTATATTGAAAACCTTTTTATTTTTTTTAGTATTTTAAATTATTTAAAAATAAGTGTCATATGAAACGAATGGTCGAAAAGACACAAAAAATAAACAAAAAAATTATTTTATATTATATATATATATATTTTTTATATATTTTTTTT
>Ga0214543_1000126_pt1 | contig 103656 bp, 40 predicted proteins | sample CNSS2metaG_FD_160094 | JGI IMG/M metagenome (GOLD analysis project Ga0214543, IMG submission 160094) | Root nodule microbial communities from cowpea collected in UCLA plant growth center, Los Angeles, California, USA - CNSS2 | ecosystem: Host-associated > Plants > Roots > Nodule | place: USA...
TATATAAAAGCAATAATTAAATGATATTTGATCGTTTTTCAATATTATCACGATGAATTCAGAATTATTTAATAATTATTTTTTATACATTTATAAATATAAATTAGTAAATTTCATTACTCTTAATTAATTATCATTAAATCTGCCATTCATTTTATTAAAATAAAAAGTGTAATTAACAAAATGTTCTTAAATGAATATCATCTTATATTAGTTGGTTGTCCTTGAAATTGAAATAGAGTCAAAAAAATATAGTTTAGTTTTAAAAGAATTTTAATATGTTGTCAATTTAAAAATTAATTAAAATAATATACTATATCAGGCCTGGTACTATGAAGAATATATTTAGGTGGGACATTCTATCTACGGAAAATGCGTCTTAATTTTAAAAGTTGACGCTAATTAATTAATAATATTAATATATAAACAAATATAAAAAGAAATAGAAATGAAAATAATAAATAAATATTATTAATATTGGTGGATGTCTTTGAAGTAATATTTATTCCAGGAAATCACAAAAGATACTGCAAACTAAAAAAGACAGAAACAATAAATGGTTGTCAGAATAATGACAATTTTCTTGAAGGATGGAGCTTGCTGTGCAGAGTAACACAGCATGAAAGATTAAACAATTCCATTTGGGGTGAAACATATTTTTTTATGGTCACTTCTTCTTAAAAGAAATAAAAAGCATATATAATTACTAAAACTTTCCTTAAAATATTTAGATTCGATTACTTTTTTCTTAAAAAATGCTTGGTAGGTTTTATTTTTGTTTATGTTTCGATTTAAGTTTTAATTTTTGAAAAATTTGATTTAATTATGTTGTTTCTTTAATATTTTATAAATAGTGTTAAAGTCATCTTACATGTTAGTTTGAAATTTTCTTTTTAATTATTTTACAAAATTATTTTGTAATGTCTCAGATTTCATGATGTGACACATAAGAGGACACTACCACACGTCAGTATTGATATCAATGTGTCTATGACCAAATTTATTATATATAATGTCTAATTCACAAACCAATTTAGAATATAATTCACAAATTAATTATAATTTTTTTATTTATAATAAAAATTATTTTAAATATTACTAATTTTTAGTTTATAAATTTGTATGTTGACTAATTATTTTTTTTTCTAAAATCAATTTTTAATTAAAGATTTTTTTTTGTAGTTTTAGGATATTTAGTATTTTTAATATTTTAGAGACTTGGTATTCAAATATTATATGTTAGTTTTATTTTGATAACCTTTATGAACATTCGCTAGTATAATTTTTTGTTAGTATAATTTTTTGTATTTATAGATGAGTTTGAAGAAAATAAATTTGTTGATAAACCTAAATTTAAATTATTTGTAGATACTTCCATTAATAACAAATTTGTCGATAAAATTTATTAGTAAAATTTGTCGATAAATTAGAATTTGTATTACTAATGAATATTTATATTGGAAATATATTTAAGTGCCAAGTTCATCGATAAATTAGAATTTGTATTATCGAGAAATATTTGATGTTGAAAAGGAGAACTTACTCACTCAAATGAAGTTTTGATGATGTACAAAACTAACATGTTTAAGCACTACCATTAGTAATAAGCTTAATCTTTCATTTGAATAGATAGTGCTTGCTTAGGGTCAATGAAGTCAAGCCTAGAACTACATAGATCAACTAATCCAATCCTGAATTATATAAATATAAGTGTTAATTCCTTAATGGATTAGCAACTTATCTAATCAATTATAATATGCACTGTAGTCACTACAATAAAAATTCCATCATGATAATCGATTAGATAAATATCCTAATCCTTTAATCTCACCATTAGACTTCCTTTTTAAACACAAAATCAAAAACCTAAATTGAAAGATTGAGAAAAGAGAATTCTTAAGTTCTTAAGAGATTACTCTATTGGGTGTTCATAGAGATTAAGGATGGATTTAATCTTGGGAGATCAAGCTTGGCATTAGGGACCAATTATGATTTATTCACAACAATAGATGTACTCGTTCCACTTCTTTTTGAATTACATTTCTTTACATCGTTATTCACTGTGTAGGTGAATGTTTAGTTGCAATTGTGTGAAGCATTGCACTTAGGGAGAGTTCTTTATTACTGAATAAGTTCTTTGTGTCAATAGAATCTAGAATTATTTAGGTGATCTTGTAATTCTTGGTACTCTATTAATTTAGAGGAAATATTCTAAGCTTTGATTGCTTAGGAGAAATTAGATATAGATTCATCTTGAATCAAACCAGTATAAAAATTGTGGCCTTCTCTCTTTCTCTTTATCTTTCTTGTGATTCTTAATTGTTGGAAGTAATCCATTATAATAGCAAAGGTTAATTGATTAACAAATCTGATAAAGATTGAAAAGAATTTCAAGAATCTTTCAAAATACAAAAAATCTTGAAATACCAATTCACCCCTCCTCCACACCCCCTCTTGGTTACCATATATTAGACTTATCTAATTTAACATTTAATGGTCAAGTTCGTTGGGAATTTATGATTCCTATTACTGATAAATATTGGTAAATTCATCAAGTAAATAAGCGGGAAATATTTTGCTAATTGTGATGAGATTTAGAAAAGATGGATGAGTAGAAGAGAAGAAAAAGGGAACTAGGAGGAGGAGAATGAGAATGAGGAGGATGTGGTGGCTTGGTGGCAGTGGTGGTGGCTTGTCAAGTGTGGCGATCAAAATTAAAGGGGGAGGAAAAGGAGGAGGAAGAGGAAGAGGAAAAGGAGGAGTTAAGGAGATAAGGAAGAAAATGGCAATATTTATCGAGGAGGCCAATCACTACTAAAGAATTTCACGATTTGTCGGTAAAATTTATCGACGACCATTTTATTGACTATTTTTTATCATCAGTAATCCATTAGTAAACTCGAATTACCGAGAATGATATTTTTTTTTTATAATATATGTCCATCAAAATTTAATAATTAATAATTATAGATTGTTTGTCTCTTTCATAATTCGAGGTTAAGAATTATACAATGATATCAATCATATCAGTGTATTGATTAACTTATCCCTTTGTATTTTAGGATAATCACTCATCAATATAAATTACAATATTGGATAATTTAAAGGGTATAAATATTATATAACTTTTTGTTAATATGTGGTAATCATTTGTATAAAATAATATCATATTATATTTAATTCAAAACTTAAAAGAATAAGTTTTTGAGTTTTTTTTTTACTTTTATATCGCTATAAACCTATTTGTTGTATATAAATTCCAACGCAAACAACAAATTTCATAGTATTAGAATGTAAAAAAATGCTTGTATTTATTTAAAAGAAACAATATTTATATAATCAGGAATGAAACCAGAAAACAAATAAAATAACGAAGTCAAGACATGCTCTTAATTATGCTTTACAAAATTGATCAATTAGAAATCAATATTGCTCTTCTTTTATTGGTTTAGCTAAACCATTGACAATTTGATTATGAATACAATACTATATCAACTTCAATCTTATGCAATTTAGTTTATCTATCGGATAATTAAACTTTGTCTCAATGTTCTTGCTTCTCTCATCTATTACAAGGTTCATTGATAAACTAATAATAGATATAAGGTTGATGAGTAACTTCAAGCTTCTATTAAGAAATGGAATTTAAGTCTCACTCAACCTTACAAAACTGACTTATAAGGTGAAGTTTGCATCCTTTTTTATACCATAAATTGGTCTTATATCTAGTCAATGTTATACTTCTAACAAACCCTCTCACGTCGAGACATATACATATCAAGTATAAAATTATACATTAATGAGTGGCCCATAACGAATATCATGGTAGTTTCAATAAACAAAAAATCTCTCAATAGCGGGTAGCAAACCTCACCTTACAAATTAGTTTTGTAGGATTGAGTTAGGCTTAAAGTCCACTTTTTAACACTTTCTATCTTTTTTACCCTTACCTCTTGCAAAAGTTTTTCCAACCATATTATCTAACAAGCACACATATATAACAACAATTATGTACTCAACTTCACAAGTTGAGAAGACCACTGAGGGTTCCTTCTTTGAACTCCACAATATCAATGCTCTTTTGATGAAGAATATAAATCATGGTTTGTATTGATATAGCCAAAGCCTTTCATCTCCTCCCTTGATTTATTATTATAGAAAAAAAATACATACCTCAATTGTCCCTTAATACATCTCAAAATTCTTTTAGTGGTGAGAAGATGAAATATAGTAGGTTTCAAACATGTATCAAGATATAAAACCAAAAGCAAGCCTGATATCAGATCTTATGTGATAAAGATATCATAATGAACTAATAATTTGTATATTATATTTGGTCAAAATATTTATCACTCTGTTTCTTCTTGAGAACTAAACTAAATTTTGATGGAGTGAATGTTAAATTACAATTCATGATGTTAAATCTCTTTAGTGTTTCTATTACATATTGATGTTGATGCATTATTATTCATCAAATCACTTTAATAAATTTGGAACCCAAGAAATAAGACAAGGCTCCCAAGTTAATCATCTCAAGTTCACACATCAACTCAATGCAAAGGCTAAAATTACTAGTTTACATTCCTTTTCAGGACACTTATTTCATGTTAATGTGGAGAAAAATACCTTTAAAAATTACAAATAATTTGACTTTGGAATATTTGATATTACTTTAATGAGAAATTTAATGTTCAATGCAGATAAAACAAGAGACAAACTTGAGTCAAAGCGTTTAGCATATTTCATTTCACTTAGTAAATAAAGAAGAATATCACCATCTTCATTGACATTTACATCTAGTTTCAATTTGAAACCTTTGAACCTGCTAATAATTTGATTGTTCCTTTGAAATCTTATATAAATAGAAGATATAATTATGCCTCTTGCTAAATCAAATTTTTTATTCTGCTCACTTTTAGCATTCTTGAAATCTATGAAAACAAAATTGCATCCATCATTTGAACTTGACTTCCAATCTTATCTTCTTGATTCACGAAATATGACATCTCTACATACAAAATTTGCTTACTAGTCAGATTAAGCAACTTGTAGCCTCTAGTTTGATGATATCCTAACAATGTCATCTCCTCTCCTTTGTCATCAAGCTTTCTCCTTAATTGATTAAAAACATGTTTATAATAGGTCAAGTCAAACACTCTATAATGACTTAGGCTAGGTTTGTTTTTCGACCATGCTTTTTTATAATCACTCCTTTCAACCTTTTTTATGGACATCGGTTCAAGATGTAAGTAGCTGCTTTCATAGCCTCATCTCACAAGTACTTTGGTAGCTCCTTACTATTTTTTATTTTTTTATATTTTTCTTCTATACATCCTTTGGGTTAAACTAAACTTGAAGGGCTTATTTAAACCAAACTTAAACAATAAGTTTCAAAGAAATGAGTGAACATAAAATAACATTGGTTTTAAAATGTATTTATTCTATGTGTTTCTCTTAAAACTTTTCTACATGAATAAACATAACTTAGTGAGATTCAACATAAGTGAGTTATGAACAAGTTATATAAGATAACATAAAATTACCTTTAAATCAAAAGTTTAAGACTTATTGCTTGTGGGTTTTTTTTATATGCCACTCAAGTTTCTCATTTCTACTTAATTTGGATTTTCAACTCATTCTTAGATTCTTAAGAGTTCTCTTCAAAGGTGAGTTGAGCTTAATCGTGAGTTTTGACAAAATTTTATTATTGATAATTTTGATTTATTTACGAATTTTGATAATTCCACGAATTTTGTCGATCGATAATGTTTCTTTTTAGTATTAAGATTTTAAATTGAAAGCGATGCTTGACTTTCTTATTTGAAATACTTTTAATCTATTGGTGTTGAATTTTTCTAACGTTTCTTCTAACAATAGTAGCAGTGCAAACGTGAGGCAAGAAATTTCTTAATGAATTAATAGTTGTTATTCAACTTTTAAAAATCTTATTAATTTTAGTGAGTTATTACATATTTAATGATTTTTAGCCGAGATAATTGTACTACTAATTGTCACACGATCTTACGGTGATAATAACTACTATAAAATTTTACAGTTATGTTAACTTGAGATTTTAAAAAACTGAATTCAATTTTATTTGAAGAACACATAATGGTCGGTTTGTGCTTTCTTTAATATATACATACATTTTATGTAATGTAGTGAACCATGAGTTGCAATTCTTCTTGTAATATTGAACTAAAAACAAAAAAGCATATATTCTTCTACATTTATAATGTTTGATATTAGTCATAAACTTAATTTGTTTTTATCATAGCTTTATAGTAAGTTGCTAAGTATGCTCAAGTTGTAGTAAAACCACGTTCATACCATATTCAAATTACATTTCTTATTTTTTGAAGAAATAATATTTATAAAATATAAATTTGTATAATGATATATATATATATATATATCAAATAAAGAGATAAAAGTGTAAAATCAAATAAATATATTATACAAATTATTCTATAAATATATTGTTTTAAAAACATTGTGGGATTAATAGCTTATTGATTTGAACTTCAATATAAAGTATATAATATGTGTGGTTGATTTAAGTAAAATTTCTCCATTTTTCAACATCTCACGTATTACCCACCAAGGAACGATGTTTTACAACATTTCTCAAATTCTCATTAATGATCTAATGGAAATAAAACTCATTTTTATGAAAAATGTAAACATTCATAAAATCTTTTACTATATCATTCTTGAATGAATTGTTTAATTTTTCACTAATTTCTTTTATAAGTAAAAATTAATATAATAGTTGAAGACTTTACATCAATTTACATATACTATTCAACCAACTTGTCACTAATTTTAAGAAATACTCTTAGAAATAGTTATATTTTGACACGTATTGATGTTATAATATAATGGTAGTGTCGATGAAAAAAAATCTTAAAGATTTATAAAAATAAATTATATTGATCTATTTTAGTGAACATTAGGAAACTAAAAACAGTATTTTACAAGAAAAATTAAAATTAAATATTGATATTTTACGCATACTAAAATCAAGAGAATAAAATTTTATACTTAAAAGAGAGACTAAAAGAAATAGAAGTTAAAAACTAAAATTGAAATTTAAACATTTAACTAAGCATATGGAAAAAAAAAATCCATTTATGTCAAACTCATCAACTTTTGCTAAGATGTAATCCATTTAAAATACATTTTATTAAAGATTCAATCCATTTAAGATTTATTTTATTAAATCTGCAATTTTAATTTGATTTATATTTTATATAACTCTTTATTTAATATCTATTCTTTTAATATATGGAAAATCTAGATTTTTTAATATAAATTTTAAGTTAGATTGGGTTGAAGATAGAGATAGACCAACCTAGATCAAATGTCAAGACTATGGATATTAATAGGGTGGGTAGAGTATGAATAGTAGATCCTATGTACCCTACCCCTTGAGTAAATATCACCTTCGTACTCCTCTTCATATTCTTGCGAGTATTCGTTATGATAATATCCGCATATTTTTTCAATATCCATGGGTACCCGCGGGTAGTTACAAAAAAAAAAAGTATTTAACAACATATTTTAACCATAAGTTCAAATAAAATATAATATATAACATAAATTTCAAACAAAGTCCAAATAACTAATTTAAATAGTGTTGAATGATAATTTACAAATCAATGAAGATTTTTTAAAACCAATTGATAAAAAATAACTTATTCAAAATCAATGTTTTAGAATTTTAATCATGTTTTTTAATTTTTTTAATTTAAATTATAATATAATAGGTACGTGTATCTAAGGGTACAAATACTAGTATACCCATACCCGTCCTGTTAACATACATGTATAAAAAATACTCGTACTCGTTACCCACATGTATCTTTTAACAATATTTATTTCCTACACGTTTCAGCTTTTATTCGCAGTTATCCGTAATTTTTTTTTACATTCTTATTCAAGACGGATTGAATTAGATTGAAGGTCGAGACATACCTACCTAGACCGAAGGTTTGAGACTAAAAATAATTTAAGAAAAAGAAATTTTACCATAATTTATTGAACCATTTTGAATGATAAATTGTAGATGTAACTTATATAAAGTCTTTTAGGGAAACAAAGAAAAGTTTGGCAGACACCATTTTTGCTACTATTTTAACGAGATTCAAGCATGTATAGTTTTTTATAATGTCCTAAACTAATCCTAATGTCACAACCCATTCTCTTTTTATCTTTATTTATATGTTTAGTCTTCTTAAAAGCATACTTCTTTGAATCTATTATTTTAATATTTATTTTAAATTTAATTTTATAGTTTCTTAAAAATATCAATAGTTATAGATGATTTTTATAATAAAATCCAGAATATTATTTACATGTTTTAAAATAATTTATTAAAAATTTAACTACTATATACAATTTATATATCACAAAAACTTTGTTAAAATTTTTTAGTTATATAAAAAAATCAAACCCAACATTGATGAACAAAGATATAACGATTTATATCCCTTAATAGTCATTTTTTTTTGTGAACAATTTCTACTAGTATTATAGTTAATACTTAATCATTTTATATATAAAAATAATATTTTTTTATGAAAATTAATAAATTCGCAATTTTATAGTCCCACGTCGAAAGTTATTTATATTTCATTACATATTTTTTAGATGTGTTATTCATGAATATTAAAATTTACATAACAAATTTTAGATAAGAGGATAAACAAGAAGAAAAAATAAAATTAGCTTCTCTATAATTTAAAATTAACTTATACTCAAGATAAAAATCAAAAAATATAGAAAAGTTATATATAAATCATAGTTCAATATGATTGAAATTCATTCCAATTAAAGACAATTAATAGTTTCACATCGTTTTTAAAAATTAAAGTAAAAGACAATTTAAATATAGATCCTTCCTTTAATTGTTTAAGACATTTTTTTAGAAACAAAATTATAATGGACTTTAAAATGAACAATACTTCAAACATAATGATTAATCTTGATGATGTTATATCAACTAGTCTAAAATTAGATTTCTTTTATTAATGAGTTCAGATTTCTTTTACCATATATGTTGGACAATTTTCTCAATAGGAGAAATATATCCTTAAACACTTCATTCTTTTTAAAACCCTTGTAGAAAAAAAAAACATTTAATTGAGAATAAGAATCGTCTTCTCTTTTGTGTTGGTTAAGAATATGATCAATGGTTAAATCTTTTGATAGAGATAAAAAAAATGTTGTGTTCTTGCATAGGCTTCAAAGAATCTGAATTCTGAGTAAGAAAGGGTTCAAAAAGCCTAGTACCCTAGTAAAGGTTATAACCCACATATTAATAAATAAATTATGCCAATAAACTTACTCTATTATACTCTATTATGGAGGAGTTACCTAACCCATCAAGAATCTCATACTTTCTTACATTTATCCCTTAAAAAATATATTTATAATCAATTGTTGTGACATTAATGTTATTGTAAGAACAATGAACCAAGAATATCACTAATATTTAATTAACTACGAACACGTACAACACTTTAGTATATATATCTAGATTGCATGAATGATTGATTAGACAATTAATTAATTAACTTATGATTAAAGGTTACATAAATATATCATCAGTTAATGTCTATCTAGATAGAAATTATTAAAATGGTATATGTAATTATATTAATATGCTTGCTATTTATTCATTTATTATACATTTACTATTTTGTTTCTTTCCTACATGTTAACTCATTGAGTTAAACTCTTTGATAGAAATTAATTAATGTCTCTTTATTAGCACATCACATTATTGAGATGAAGGAAGGGATGATTCATGTATGTCCAAAGTGATATGAACACAAAAAAAGGACATTGACGGATCTTAATAGAGGTAGAGAGTCTCGATTTTATTGGAGATTCATATTGATTAGTGTTTGTAGATTTAAGTTTAAATTTCAGTTTTTAAAATTGTATTAGAATCATTTAAAAAACTTATTCTACTATTGCTTGTTTGTTGCACTTATCTTGTTATCATTATCAGACTATCCATTAGTGATATGATAAATTTAAAATATATAAGTGAGTGCAAATTTCACTTTACTAACCGATTTTATAAGTCTCAAAGTCATTTAAAAAGTATATTCTAACAAGATTTGTTTATAAATAGGAGTAAATATTACCTTATAAGCTGGTTTTGTAGGGTTGAGTTAGATTTAGAGTTCGCTTCTTAAATAAGTGTAAACCTCTTATTACAATTACAAGTCACTTTTATAGAATTGAGTTAGGCTTAAAGTCTATTTCTTAAAGTGGATGCAAACATCAACTTCCAAATTGGTTTTGTAAAGTTGAGTTGGACTTAAAGTTCGCTTCTCATGGGATCTTCCAATCTGTTCTCAAATGTACCACTTTCGATATTTCTTTATTCGAGAGTAGAATCAGATGTTTGTTAGTGGTTAAGACAAGTACAATTATTATGTTGTAAAATTCACATTGATTAAAGATAAAATCAATTTATACTATTTGAACTAGCGAAAACACAAACCCTTATCGTACTTGTGTGTTTGCATTTTTAATTTTCATAGAAATTTTGAGTTAAAATCAATAATATTTACTCTGTGAATGTATAATTAATTTTTAAAAATAGTTGTTAAATAAAATAATTGTTAAAAATAAACTAGGTTTTTAGAATAACGGTTAGAGGTAAATTATTTATAAAATAATAATTTTTTAAATAATAAGTAAAATTAAAAAAATAAAATATGTACACAAAAGAGGTTTTTAAAATAACGGTTAGAGATAAACTATTTATAAAATAATTAACTTTTAAAATAACAATTAAGGGTAAAACTGAAAAAATGTAAACACAAATTTATATATTGTTATAAATGAAAATCTCTCCTTACTAGGTTTTTTTATTCTCACACTCAATATCATCGAGGTGTGTGTTGATTATCACTCTTAATGTGAGAAAGTAGGCGATAATAAATAAGAATTAATATATTTGATATAATTTATTTACATACAAAATAAAAATAATAAATGAAAATTGAATATCAAAATATACTTGAAAAGGTAAAGGATGAGTTAAGTTGCATAGAATGCACCCAATGGAATCCTTGAATTTCAAACATTGCGACCCTTGAAAGGCCCCATCACAATCCCTCTCAACCACCCTCTTTAGTTCTCAAAAACAAATGCTTCAATCTTTGTCAAAAACCACATCAACGCTGATTCGTATCTCTCCTTTTCTTCATTTTTTTTTTCATTTATTAATTTCGCTGTCAAAAACCACATCAAACATCTCTTAATCTTAATTAACACCACTAATTGCCGTTTCCTAAAACATCATAAGTCAAACTATACCTAATTAACAAAGATTAATTATTTACAAAGTTAAGCAATATTTTGCACTATAATATATTTATAAAAAAAAATTAACAGTAATCACAATGTAAGACACCCAACTAACCCCTTAATTTTAAGGTATGGTTTGAGTTTGTGGAAGTAGATCAATTTTGAACTATCACTTTCGATCATAAAATTAATCTAAGAATTATACGTTTTAATATAGAACGATCAAATCCAATCCCCTGAACTCGTGATTCAGAGATCTTATTTTATTTTATTTTCGTTAATATATTTCTAATTTCTTATGAAACAAGTTAATTTTTATTTTAGTTTTTATAAAAGAAATGAAATAATTGTTTTTCGAGTCTTATAAATGTATCAACTTCGTTTTTAATTTCTATAAGATTCTTTTCTTTCTTGTTCGGTCATTCTAAAATGTGAAATTAACAATTTTGTTCTCTAGAATATATTGTAAGATATAATAAATACAATATATCCTACATATGGTTGGAGATTCTTAAACATGGTTTGTAATATGTTTGTTTAAAGTTTATCAAAGTCGAGAATTATTTGTTATTGGATCCTTTTTACTTTTATGCTCATTGAAAGTTTATACTATAGATTTACAGTGTCCCTCATTATTAATTACACCCTCTCAATTTCCATACTTGATGTTTTCAGTGTAAACACAAGATATCCTCAGCGCAAGGAATTGTGTTGTATAGGAACAGGGACTCGTCTTATTAACTTATTGTATTATATATATATATATATATATATATATATATATATATATATATATAAACCAATGAACATAACTCTAAAAAAAAATCAACATAGGAATTTGACTTGTTCTCTAACATGTTGAAGGTATCATATGTATTGAAAATATATAAGCCCAATTTATTATTATTGTTATTATGGTTAAATATGCTTTTAGTATTTAAATTTTGACGTGAAATTGGATTTTGTTCCTATTTAAAATTTTGATACATTTTAGTTGTAAATTTTAAAATAAATGGATATAGTTCTTTTAACATAAATTTTAAAAGTGAAGGAATAAAAGTGAATGGAAGTTCTTCTCCATGTTTTTACTCTTCCATATTCTTTCTGGCTTAAAAACAAGGGCAAACTTTCATCCATCCATGCATTCCTCCTCACTTTATTCTTCTTCTTTATTAGTTAATGATTTTGGAGTCAAACTTTACTTTTTATTATCACTCGCTTGTTATTCAATATATATACTCATTTCTAGCCCTTTCAGTTTTTCAAACTAAAGATCCTAGATTTATTGTAGAAAAATATTTTGAATTTCAATAATTACCTTCGATTGAAAAAATATAGAAGTTTTTTTTAATCGTAAGATAAGTATTGAGAAGGAAGAGGAAAACATACAAACACAAAAGATAGAATAAGGTGAGAGACAAAAACGAGAATACAAAAAACCAAAAGAAAGATAAGTGTTGAAACTAATAGGAAAAGTGGAGTAAAGGCATGAGTACGATAAAGAGAAATAAAGAGACATAAATTTCATATTGTTTGAGAATATCTTATACGAAAATCTATTATTCAATTCAAGAGATATACACGAAATCAACATTAGGCATACGAATCTATATATTGCTAAAACTAGAGAAAAACCTAATATAATTAAGATAGTTCAAAACTAGGTTTAATATGATTGATACAATTATATAATCTTAATTTGTTTGCATGATTATATCGAAGTGGATTGCATTTCATAATCATTCAAAGTTCTTGAATTCATAATTGATAGAGAGAACATGAACAAAGATACCAACACATGATAATAGAGTTTTTTCAGTCATCAATCATATTAGGCTTGAATAACAATTTCCTATAGATGTATATTAAATTATAAAAATAAAAATAAAATTATACTTTTAATACAAAATAGTTAAAGATAATATTTTGTTTTACTTTTCTTCATATTTTCTTCTTCTTATATATGTAAAAGAAAAACCAAAATCATGGTAATAATATAGTTTGTCTTTGTATATATAGTACAAAATCTAGATGATGTTGTCTCCTCAAAATGATATTATCTCATACTAACTCCTCAAAATGATATTATCTCATATTAACTGTCTAAATTAGATCAGTATGTTAAAATAATAATTAAAAAGTTAAATATATTTTAATTTTCTGACACAAAATTTGGATTCGTCTTAAACTTTAATATATTTTTTTATCTTAAACTTTAAAAATAACAAACATAGTTATTTTAATTCAAGAACTTTTTTTTATGTGTTGTATGATTATATTTAAGTTATAAAGTGCCAAATAATATAAACAATTTAAACTCTGACACATTATTTCATATTTCAATAGAGTTTTACACAATTAGATTAGAAATATTATATTTATTTATTTTTAAAATTTGATTATCAGTTTGTATCAAAAATAAAGATTAATTTTGTTTTCAAGAACTAAAAACATATTATATATGAGATTAATAAATCTAGCTCTTAGACCCTACAAATAAGAGTCTATTAAATTAATATATAAATAAATTGTATTTCATGAGATAAATTATTGATTATTTCATTTAACACATATATCTAACTTATTGCTAACTTAATAAAAATATCTTTATAGATTCTTCGGCCTTTCCAACTTAAAAGATTTGGATGAAGAAAACATGATAATAAACTATATCTGGATCCAATATGGAAAATCTTAAACTAACTTAAACAAAAACAAAACATCATTGTACTTTGAATAATGGGTGATGTAAATCCGTATGCATGCACATACTAACGTGTCCACCATCCCTTAAAAAGGACATTTCATGTTCATACCGTACAAATGTATGGAGGAAAAGATGAGTGGTGGGGTCTTCATGCCACTCATTCATGTCATGGAAGTGACCATTGGATTTGGCATGTAACCATTATTACTTATAGTGTTTCAATTTTCAATTTCACCATTAGGGTTAGGAATATACATCTCATGTACATGCTCAACCTACCAAGTGGTACCAACTTAACATCACAAAGATTTTGGAGATATATATGAGGAGATGTGAACTTTGACTTTTTTATATTCAAATTATCACATACAAACTTTAGGGTACTAATATAGTACAAACTTAATATCCTTTCAATTTGTTTACTTTTATTTTTTATCTATGGCCATTAACCACTCTAATGATTTATCACATGGCAGAAAATCTATTATGTTAATAATTGAATTATTGAAAAAGTTAGTCTATCAATTTTAGTAAAATATATTGTGTTAATTAATCAACCTAAATTGAATGTCATTTAGATAAATGATAGTTGTTTAGTTGTTATTATTTGTTTATATAACATTATCATATCAAGTATTTGATAGAATTATTATTAATCAGCATGCATCTAAAATATTGTTCACGTGTGTTTCATTATAGTTTTGTTCTTAAAAGATATTTTGGAGAGCGTGAAAAAAGTAAAAGATATTTAAATCGTCTTAAATTCCACTATTGAATATGATAATGATAGGAATATGTATTTTTTGTGTGCTTATTATCATTCTTATGTGTTAATTGTTAATGAAATAGTTTTTATTTAAATTTTCTTTCAGTTAATTAAATGAATAATTTAGAGAAATTTAATTTAGTGTGGCTATAGAAACATTAGAGTGGTAATACTCGCATAAAAAGCTAGTGTTATATGGCAATAAATAAATAAACTTATAGCCGATAAAAAACAATAAACTTATAACAATATATTATAGTGATTTTACCTTTTGTCTATGATAATATATATAATGAAAGTTTACGTTTAGTAAGAAAAGAGATTACCCAATGATAAAAAATGATAATTATCCATAGTTTATGTATAATCAAGAGATAAAATATTTAAAATGATTGATTCCATATAATTATTAATTTTTTATTATTATATAAATACAATGTAAAATAAATAATTTTATTTTTTTCATATCATAAATAAAATTATAATATATATAAATATATTATGACAGTAGAAATAATGCAAATAAAGTATCTTGGTGAAAGAGAATAACAAAACCGACCACACTGTGATGGGTCCATCACTGTGTCGCAACTCACAAGAACATGCATTTAGGAATAAAGTTGGAGAGAACGACTTCAAATTAAGAAAATAAAAATTTTAAAAAAAATCAATTTTAACTATAAAGTAAATTAAAATCCAATTATTTGTATAATATTGAGAAACTATCTTCGTATACTTATTTTCTATAATTTTGGCTTGAATAGAAATTATAATTTTAGTTTTCCTTTAATTCGTATCTAGGATTTTGGTTTCTCAATGTTTATATGATTTTTTAATCCCTTATTTTATAAAACATGTAATTTTGATAAAATTCTCAATTTGCATACATATTTTATTTTATTTTTGATGTTGTTGTAACATCTTAAATATTTTCAAGATACAATCTTTATTCCTAGCATGAGTTGTCTTGGTGGGGGACACAATCACACTTCAAATCTCATCCTATTCGAAATTTAATATTAACTAAACAAACATTAACCACAAAGTGAAATCAAATCAAACATTAAGAATCCCAAAAAGGAACACACCCATGACGTTGAAATACACCTATATAAAGAAAAAGGTGATATAAAACTTGTACTAACATCCTATTTTTCTATAAAAATAAGTAAATTTTTATTTTGGTTGTTAGTGTATAAAATATATTGTCATTTTTATTCAATAGATTGTTTAAAAACATGAATTTAAACTCTAACTCATTCTTATAAAATCATTGTGAGATGTAAAAATCGTATAACTTATATATTATAAGATATACTTTTAGTCGGTATAGATTTTTGATATATTTTTTAAGATGAGTTTTGGTACTATATTAGAATATAAATTTAAATTTAACTAATTTTTACAAAATATTTTAAGGAATTAAATTCGATTTTAAATATAAATGTAATAGCAAATCATAAAAATCATAAGTTCTAAATGTAATGTTTTAGAATAAACTTTAAACTTTGTGACGAAATTTGAAGAGTAACATCATAACAAGTGAAAGAGGAAAAGAAAAAAATAATAATAATAATAATGTGAAAATGAGTGAAAAACCCTAAACCCTGGTGTTGGAGGTAAACAGTGAAAGAAGCTGCCATGGGGAAAATCCCTCCGTCGTTTCGCTCTGCAATAGGAAACCCTAACATTCGAAACCCTTCTTCTCTGTTCCGCCCTCAACCACCTTCTCCTCCCTCCAAACCACTCCCCTCCACCAAGAAAAAATCCCCAAAACCCATTCCACAACCAAACCCTATCTTCAAATCCCCAAATCTCGAAGATGCCAAGAAAATCTTCAACTCCATCGCCAATTCCTCCAAAGACCCTCGCTTTCCGAATTCCCTCCTCCACTCCTACGCCAAAGTCGCCACCTCAACCTCCGACTCTGTCAAATTCCTCCACCACATCACTAAAACCCTCCCTTCCTTCTCCCCCGATCGTTCCACCTTCCACATTCTCCTTTCCCACTCCTTGCCCAACCCCAATTCCAATCCCAATTCCGATTCCGATTCCGCTCTCTCCGCAATCCACCAAACCCTAAATGCAATGCACGCCGCCGGGGTCACTCCGGATGTCGCCACAGCCGATGTTGCTGTCCGCGCCTTGTGCTCCGCCGGCCACCTTGACCACGCCGTTCACTTGATCAAAGAATTCGCCTCCAAGCACTGCCTTCCGGATACCTACACCTTCAATTTCGTTGTCAAGCACCTCTGCAAAGCCCGCGCCTTGTCCACTGTCTACGCCTTCATCGACGAAATGCGCGAAAAATTCGGTGTGAAGCCTGATCTTGTCACCTACACTATCTTGATTGACAATGTGTGTAATGGTAAGAACCTGAGAGAGGCGATGAGGTTGGTGAGTGTGCTTCATGAGGAAGGGTTCAAGCCTGATTGCTTTGTGTATAACACGATTATGAAAGGGTATTGTGTGTTGAGCAGAGGGAGTGAGGCGATTGAGGTTTATAACAAGATGAAGGAGGAAGGGGTGGAGCCTGATCTTGTTACTTACAACACTTTGATTTTTGGGTTGTCCAAGTCGGGGAGGGTGGTGGAGGCCAAGAAGCTGCTGCGTGTGATGACGGAGAAGGGTTATCTTCCTGATGAGGTGACTTATACTACGCTGATGAATGGGATGTGTAGGAAGGGGGAGGCTCTGGCGGCGCTGGCATTGCTGGGGGAGATGAAGGGGAAGGGGTGCAGCCCCACTGAATGCACATATAACACACTGCTGCATGGGTTGTGCAAGGCGAGGTTGTTGGAGAAGGCGACTGAGTTCTATGGGGTGATCAAGGAAGGTGGTTTGAAGCTTGATAATGCCTCCTATGGGACATTTGTGAGGGCACTCTGTAGGGATGGTAGAGTTGCCGAGGCTTATGAGGTGTTTGATTATGCTGTTGAGAGCAAGAGCTTGACTGATGTTGCTGCTTACTCGACGTTGGAGAGCACGCTTAAGTGGCTCAAGAAGGCCAAAGAACAAGGGCTTGCTGTTTAAATGGTATGGATGGTTTGTGTATTTGCTTAAGGATTTTGACAAATTTAACATGTGCTGCCAATTTTTAATTTGGTTGTCCATGAACACTTGATTATGTTGTATTAAGTTAGGGCAAGATACAATTATTCCTTAGCTAGTTGGATTGAATACCCTTGTAGCTTCCTTTTTACTTGATAATTTTTCTTTTTGGGAGTGAAAGAATGCTTCTGTTACGTCGGAAATGCTGTTGAAATTTCATTACCAATTCATCTTAGGAGCTGTATAATATTGCTGGATTAGTCGGCTGTAGCAGAGTTTGCGTTGTCTATATTCATCATTCTAAAGGTCGGGTAGAAGCTAAGGTGATCAAACCCATTGTTTAGTTCTTTTCTTAGTTGCTTAAGCTTTTAGATGAAATGGGCATGACATAGTATCTGAGCTTAGTTGACCAACTGGTTCTTTTTATGTAGTTTTTTTTTTTTCTAAAGAGAGTGATATGAAATAAAGCTCTTTAACTATCGATCCCATTCTAAGTGAAGTGTCCAACATTAGTTTTTCTTACTGTTGGCATTGCCACCATACTGTTGTTTTTCATAGCTTGTCTTTATATCATTCAAAGTAGTTTCTTTATATGTTTTGTTCCCTGCCATTTTTATGGACGGTAAAAGTGATTCATAGATATATCTATTGCAGGTAATTTCTTGTCGATGCTGCCAAGGATCTAAGAGGTAGTTGCCAAGGTTAGGCCTAACTCCATAAGTGCATACCAAAGCTGCAAATACAATTTCTCTCTGTATTTGGTTGCAAGTAATGCTAACAGTTTGGCACAACTTGAAACTGGAATCAGACATGAAGCCAGAATTAGAAGAAAAAAATTGGTTGCATATATTCGATGGTCATCATGATGCAAAGCAACAGCAATCTTTGAAGCTGCTTGGTCAGTCCTACTGATGTAATTATTTTGTAGTAGCATTCTGGTTGTTCTTTGAAGCAACATGTATTTTTTATGGAAACTATTGTTCATTATTTTGACTCTTATGATTCTCTAATAGATGAAGATAACAAATTTTGAGTAAACAATAAAGGAGCATTTGATTGTTTCCGCTGATAAAGGAGCTTGGAGATGTAGATTTTGTAACATCCCATTTAATAGCTTTCACACTACCAAATCAAACATTATATTATGATCAAACAAAGCAGGTAGTAGGATATAACTGACATATAAAATTATATGTATAAATATCATGTTGGTATAGTCATCCAAAAAACACATGAAAACACTCGTGGCAAGTGTAGGTACAAGAAAATGCTAAATTGCACATTCCAAAACTCCACAACATCAAACCCAAAAACTACCGCGGAACCTCTTGGTAAGGCATCAACTCCTGCTCAGAAGGGGGTATCTTCATCTAGATTCGGCTATGCTCACACCAGTAGTAGGTGATCATTGCAAAGGAGAATACACAAGGGCAAACAAACACAACAAGAAGGGTAAGCTAACTAAAATGAGAGAAAATTATACACTTCACAATTAGAAATATCATTCATAACACAGTTCAATTATATAATTATAGACTCGATATCTAAATTGTTTAAGCGACATTGGAGCTCTTGGTGGCTTGTACCTGTAACGGTTCTCAGACTTTGCAGAGTCTGGACACATGGAGTATTCACCCGACTGTTCCAGGGTAAGTCCCCTTTGCGTCTAGGACTGGATCAAGTCCAAAGACTAGGACCTCCTGCTACTCCTCACGACATAATCCATTCTACTCTATCTGAGCGTGAATGATTATTGAAGTTTCAGGATACCAACCAATATGGATTCCTCACGTCCTTACACACACTGACAAGTTCACCTAAATTTCCCTTGAAATTCTATTCCAACCACAACTCCTCATAATTTATATTCATCCAATTTCGTCATGCAATACATTGATAATAACATTCCAACCATACAAGGGTCTAATTGCACAAAGCTACATCAAAACATATATTCTTACTGATGAAAACAGAAACTGAAGCACCCTTACTGCAGTGGCTCTTGCTCAAGCTAGACAATCTAGCCCAGGCGAGAGGTCATCTCGCTCAGGCGAGTCAGTCTCGCCTGAGCGAGGCCCTAACAGTGGCAAAAATAAGAAACCTGGGTGAACTCTCGCTCAGGCTAAGCTGGTTCGCTTAGACGAGAGTGTCTCTCGCTCAAGCGACCCCAGCTCGCTTAGGCGAGACTTCGCGCAGGAACAAAGGTGGGTTTCCTGGTGTTTTCGCTCAGGCGAGAGTCACTCGCCTAGGTGAAAATACCAGATTACGAACTTGTTCCCACATGCAGTAGCCTAGTTCCCTCATACACAAATCAATCACTCACCAATTCATGCAATTAAAACATCAATTCAACACTAAACATGCAATTCAAACTCATCAACGAATTTTCTATACGAATTTGAGTAAAAAGGGTTAGCTTCCCTTACCTTTTCAATAATCACAAGCAAATTCAGCTCTCAACCGGAAGATGATTCGATTTCAGCACCTAAGAAGCTGGAAAGGAAATTTCTACACGTAAGTATGAATCCTAATTCACCCCAAAAGATTGAAAGACCCACAATTCGGAAAATTTGAAGGTAAACTGAGAAATTGAAACCAACTTACGTGTAAGGATGGAATGAACAACTTGGGGAGGAGATTATGTGCTAGTCTCAGATTGGATTGATGTTACAGAAGGAAAAAGCAAAATTCATAAACTGAATTTGAGCCCAAACCCCTTTGTTTGGTAGAGAGAAGGAAGAGAAAATGGTGAGGAAGAAAGGTGCAAGGTGAGTGGAGTGTTGTTTCTGTGTGGATGTTAGCAGAGAGAGAGTACATAGAAAGAGAAAACAAAAAGGGGTTCTCACATTCTCCCCAACAACAAAAATTTTCGTCCCGAAAATTGAGACTTACCAGAGAACAGGTGTGGATATGATTCATTCACATCTTCTTCTAATTCCCAAGTGAAATCACCCGTTCTCTTATCCCAGACAACCTGGACTAGACTAATGGACTTCCCTCAATCCAAAAACCTGGACTTGTCTGGCTATTACCAAGACCAACAGGCTGAACCTCCATTGAGAGATCTCCTCTAAGCTGCAAATCTTCTGCCTCAAGTACATGGGAGGGATCAGGCACATACTTTCGGAGCTGAGAGACATGGAATACTGAGTGGAGGTTGGACAACTGAGGAGGTAGGGCGATCTCATAGGCCATTGGTCCAATCCTCCTCAGGATCTGATATGGACCAATGAACTTAGGAGATAGCTTCCTTGAGCGAATAGCCCTCCCCACACCAGTGGTCGGGGTAATCCTCAAGAAAACATGGTCTCCAACTGCAAACTCCAAAGGTCTTCTCCTCTGATTCGCATGGGATTTCTGTCTGTTCTGAGATGCCTGCATCCTCTCTTGTACTAACTTGACTTTCTCAGTGGTTTGTCTTAGTAACTCTTGTCCCACCACCACTGATTCTCCATCTTGGTACCAGGACAAAGGAGTCTTGCACCTCCTGCCATAGAGAGCTTTATATGGCGCCATGCCAATGTTTGCGTGAAAACTGTTATTATAGGTAAACTCCACCAAAGGCAGGACCTCGTCCCATACACCAAGATGATCAAGCACGCACGTCCGCAAGAGATCCTCAAGAGACTGAATTCTCCTCTCGGACTGGCCATCCGTCTAGGGTGATAAGTTGAGCTCATAGTCAGCCTGCTGCCCAAGGCACTCTACAACGTCTGCCAGAAACGGGATATGAATCGTGGATCCCTATCAAAGTCTATGCTCGACGACACTCCATGCAATCTCACAATCTCACTGATATACAATTGTGCCAACTTCGTCATGGACATCCTCAGATTCACCGCTAGAAAGTGGGCACTCTTGGTTAGACGGTCTACTATAACCCATATGGCATCATGACTCCTCGCCGTCCGTGGTAAATGGGTAACAAAATCCATAGCAATGCTATCCCATTTCCACTCTGGGATCTCCAACTGTTGCAGCATCCCTCCAGGTCTCTGATGTTGTGCCTTAGCCTTCTGACAGGTCAAACAGGATGCCACATACCGAGCCACATCTGACTTCATTCCCGACCACCAAAAGGATTCTTTCATATCATGGTACATTTTAGTCATGCCTGGGTGCATGCTAAAACGACTCTTGTGCCCCTCTTCAAGAATCATACCCTTCACCTCCAAATCTTCAGGTATGCAGACCCTGCCTCTGAACCTTAACACCCCATCACTTCCTATCACAAAGTCCTTGACTTTCTCAATGCCAAGCAACTCCAATGTTCTCTGCAACTTGGGGTCCAATAATTGCATCTCCTTTATCAGGATGAGGAAATCACTAGACACGGTTAGATGGTTGCATCTAATGACATCCTCTCCTAAGGTCACCTGCAATTGCATGTCTCTGAATTGCTCCACCAAATCCAACTCCCTGGCCATCATATAAGATGCGTGGATTGTTTTTCGGCTTAGGGCATCAGCCACCACATTAGCTTTTCCTGGGTGGTACAACAACTCGAAGTCAAAATCCTTTAAAAACTCTATCCAACGTCTCTGTCACATGCTCAACTCTTTCTGGTCGAACAGGTAGTTCAGGCTCTTGTGATCATTGAAGACTTGGAACTGAGCACCATACAGATAATGTCTCCAGATTTTCAGTGCAAACACTACAGCTGCTAACTCAAGATCGTGTGTGGGGTAATTCTTCTCATGACTTTTCAGCTGCCTTGAGGCATATGCAACCACTCTTCGCTCTTGCATCAGAACGCATCCTAACCCCTGATGGGAGGCATCACAGTAAACCTCGAAGGGTCTACTGGTATCAGGAATGACCAACACGGGAGCACTAGTCAGCTTCTGCTTTAACTCTTGGAAACTACCTTCACACTGGTCGGTTCAAGCAAAAGGCTGATCCTTGCGAGTCAGTTGTGTCAAGGGTGCCACGATCTTAGAGAATCCCTCAATGAACCTCCGATAGTAGCCTGCCAGCCCCACAAAGCTCCTAATCTCAGTCACTGATTTAGGATGTTCCCACTTCAACACAACTTCCACTTTGGATGAATCCACAAATATGCCCTGAGCTGAGATCATATGTCTCAAGAATTGGACTGTGGTCATCCAGAACTTGCACTTTGACAGTTTTGCATACAGCTGCTTCTCTCTCAAGATGCTTAGAACTGTCCTCAGATGCTCCGCATGTTCTTCACGAGTTCGGGAATATATCAGAATGTCGTCGATGAAAACCACCACGAACTTGTCTAGAAACGGGCTGAAGATCCTGTTCATATAGCCCATGAACAAGGAAGGGGCGTTAGTCACACCGAAAGGCATCACTACGTACTCGTAGTGCCCATATCTGGATCTGAAAGCGGTCTTCTGCACATCATCAGACTTAACTCTAATCTGATGGTATTCCGATCTGAGGTCGATTTTTGAAAACATCGCAGCGCCGTGCAACTGATCCATCAAGTCATCTATCCTTGGCAGAGGATATTTGTTCTTAATGGTTAGCTTGTTGAGTTGCCTGTAGTCCACACAAAGTCTAGAGCTGCCATCCTTTTTCTTTACCAATAACAATGGCGCTCCCCAAGGTGACACGTTGGGTCGGATGAACTGTTTCTCCAGCAGTTCCTCAATCTGTTTCTTCAACTCTGCTAGCTCAGCAGGAACCCTCCTGTAGGGTGCTATTGACACTGGTCCTGCTCCAGGCATCAAATCAATAGAGAACTTTATCTCCCTGGAAGGGGGCAAGCCCGACACATCCTCAAGGAAAACATATGAGAATTCCCTTACCACTGGCGTCTCAAGGTGTCCATCTCCATTCTCAATAGACAGTTGAGTCAGAATTAAGAAACACCGAGATCCCTCCTTGATGGCTTGATCCACCTACTGTGAGAACATCAACATATCTTCATCCTTTGAGTTGGGAAACAACACTTTCTTCTCATTACAATCAATGAGAATGTGATTAGCAGATAGCCAATCCATTCCCAAGATCACATCTAGCCCCTCCATAGGTAAACAGATGAGGTTTACCCTGTACTTGCGTCCCTCAACCTCGATCAAACATCTGGCACACAAAGTCGAGGTTCTGACCAACCCAGAAGTAGGTGTGGACACCACCAGGTCCTACTGGAGTCCCCTCACCGGAAGACCCAACTCTACCACTATAGACTCCGACACAAAAGAGTGTGTCGCTCCCGAGTCGTATAGAACACACAAGCTTCTACCAGCAATCATACAAGACCCAAAGATGAGGTTACCTGATATGTCTGGCTTTGTACCTGTCATGGCGTACACTCGGCCAGTGCCTGGGGTCTTGCACTTCCCCGTGTCTGTTGTGGCTGAGTCTGTGTCGGAGGCCTCGGCACTACACTCCTATCAGTGCGGCAATCTCTAAGGAAGTGGCCTTCCTGGCCACATCTGTAACATGTCTGCCTACCACCAAGCTGAGGGCAAGTACTCCTCATTTGGGGCCCTCCACAATGAAAACATCGCGGCCTGTGAGAGTGATGCTGGTGAGACTGAGGTGAGGATCTCTTGGACCCCTGAGGCTGAGGTCTAGAGTAGGGTTTCCTCCTATCATCCTGTCGGCTCGTGGACCCAGATGGTCCTCCCACCTTCTGTTGAGACCGTTGTTGAGCTTCAACTTCAGCTTTTAGCTTCTCCATTACCCTTGCTATCTCCACCAAGGCAGGGAACTCCTTGATAGAGAGCGGAGCCACCATGAGTTTGAGATCGCCTCTCAACCCATTCTCAAAATTCCTACACTGCCAATCCTCAACCATCTTGAAGGTGTGGAACCTACCCAGGTGCTTGAACTTTTCAGCATACTCTGATACTGACTCCAATTTTACTCTTTTCTCCTCGATACTTCCTCTCCAAGCAATCTGCTGAAACTTCCACTCCACGCAATCTTCTTCCTTGTTTGATCGGTTGAACAGATGATCGGTGTACCTGCCTAAATGGCTCCAATGCTTAAGTCAGTTTGGGGATCGATCGGTCGATAAGTGTAACTACTCTAATAAATGCGAAATTAAGATCCTCACCAACCTACCTTTGGGCCCTATTTATAGTTTCCGGTGTGGGCCTATAATTAGGGCTCCTTAATCACGACCCAATGATCCCTTAATTGTGATTACTGGCTTGTTTAATTTTAATTAATCCGGCTGACTGGTCCAGGTTTTTTATTTGGTCGATCGACCGATGGTCGCTTGGCCAGGCGGGTTATCTTTTATGAGTTAACAGCTTTAAGTAATGAAACGTATTTAATCTGTGTGGCCGATCGACCGATGGTCCTTTTTACGGACTTGTACCTTAACCAGTGAAATGTGTTTCATCCGTGTGGTCGATCGACCGGTGATCCCCTTTGTGGGTCTACATGTTTCATCTGTGTGGCCAATCGACCGATGGTCCCCTTTATGGGTCCATATGTTTCATTTGTGTGGCCGATCGACCGATGGTCCCCTTTATGGGTCCACATGTTTCATCTGTGTGACCGATCGACCGATGGTCTGTTCAGTATGCAAGCCCTGCCAGTCTTATTCGATGGACCAATAGGCTATGCGATGCCGATGGTCCAATGGGCCATACAGTACATTATTACTTCATTATGTAAGAAACTATTAATTTGAAGATTATTAAGGTGAATTTTGAAGGAAAAGTATAAATTATTGATAAATTCAAAATAAATAACTAAATTAATCAAATTTCAAGAATAATTTGAATTTGTTGGAAGGGTTCAAAATAGGATAGGAGTGACTTGCGAACATATAGACTAAAACTTAAAGATGTTAGAATTTAAAAATGATACGAGTAAAGTTAAAAAAATAATTATGCCTCGCAAAATGTCTTTCTGTATGTGTTAAATTTAATAATTTATTTATTATATATTTTTAAAATATTATTATAATGGTAGTGCAAATGAAATTTTATATGAATTGAACATTTACAATTGCTAGTTTATATTTATTTGTAGTTTTAAGTGTTTTTGCACCCACAAATTTGAACCATGTTTGTTTAAGGTCATTTAAATTAAAAATTAATTCTCTAGCATATGCAATGTGAATGATGTTTGTTTTACTCTTCTGAAATTACTTATATGATTAAAAGTTATATAACAAACTAATTCAACTTTATAATCCAATCAAGTTTTTTAAAATATTCATTTTGATAAAAGTTTATGAATAAAAATTAAAATGCATTTTACTTTCAAATGGTGGAAACTAAAATAATCAGTTTAAATTTGAAGGACCATAAAAAAACGTATTTTAAACTCCAGTGACTGAAAATATATTACACATTAAATCGAATTTTAAATAAAGTTTTATTTTTTTTGAATATTTATAAAATATGTGGACTTTATATTTAAATAACTGTGAAGAAATTATCATTTTAAATTTATCAAAAGATTCCAAAATTTCATCGAGTAAAATATTTCTTTTGTATAAAATAGACAAAGAATATCATACAATTTATTATATATAATTTTTAAAATTTTAAAACATAATAAAAAAATAAAAATATATAATTTGTATGCATATATATAAATGATAATGGTCAGAGAAAATCGAAAAATAATAGTTAATCCATGCATAAAACAAGATAAAAAGGCTGATACCAATTATGATAATTTTTTTTTATCATGTTATTTTTTTCATTATTATAGAAACATGATATGGATATTTTAATCAATATTTATAAATAGTTTGAATTCATTATTTTAATTATCATTTAACGATATTATTATATAGGAAAATAAAAAAAAGGTTTAGTTTTAATTTTAATAAAATATTTATAAGATTTTATATTTTATTTTTATTTTTTAAATCACAATATATTTATATAATAATGAAATATTAGGTCAGGAATAAAAGTATATAAATAATAAATTATTTTACTTTAATTTTGGAAATAATAGTACTTTGTTCAGTGAAGCAAAACAGTGAATATATGTCCCTGTTTATTTGAAATAGGGTTTGTACTTTGTTCAGTGAAGCAATGTATTTAGGTTTGTGATTGAACATGGAAAACCCTTCCGACATTGAATGTGTTTCACCCTTTTTCTTTTGAATTTTTGTTCTCTCTGATTCTCATGGCGTTGTTGTCGCATTGCACTCGTCGTCTCATCTCACACACTTCCTTCAAATCACCTCTTCGATCCATCAATCATTCCCTTCTTCTCAACCCTACTGTGCTGCAGCGTCCATCCCCACTATTTATCAGGTAAACTCTTAACACCGAACCTCCAAAGCTACATTCTTTTTGAGATTTTGTTTATACCCAGAAACTCGATCTGTTGCAAAGTTTTTTAATTTTCATGAATGCTCATTTTTATGTATACTCTATGTTATAGCTCCAAATGGGAAATTGAAATTGAATATAGAAAAAAACTGATGTGCTGATAAAGACAGTATTGGAAAAGGTCCTATTACATTGAGTAATCATTAGCACCTTCAAGAAGGATAAAGAAGGAATCTAGGAGACAAGAATTCGGAGAAACCCAAATATGCAAAAATATGCAAAGATGACAGCTATAACAACTGTCAAAGAACAGCTCATCAGATACAGTGGGACGGGACATTATTTTGGAGACTTCTGAAAGCTTTAATTCTGTTGGTCCTGATGTTTTTGTGTGAGCTGATATTGCATCATGGGCTTTTGTTTTTCTGATAGTAGTACCGTCTTTTCTGCGTTCTGTTAGTTCATATTCTTAAGTATTGACAATGGTTATTTATAAATAAAGTTTTAAATTTTACCAAAGTTAAGTGTAGAAGTCCTTCAGGATAAAACTTAACATGTTTATATGTAGTTATAAAAGCTTGCTATATCATATATTTTGTGTAAGTAGTTGTTAGCCTTGTTTGTATTATATGACTTAATGCATATTATATTACATTTCCTTCAAAAGAAAATATTCTGTGAACTATTGGTGAACTGATTTTATACTATTATACAATTACAAAATATCACATATAGGTAAGTTGGTTGAGTTTTATACTAATTAGCTCATAATCTATATTTACCATAATTTCTAATTATAGTTGATCAACTTGTGTGTACCTTGTAAAAATTTTGAATGCTCACAAAACTAAAAAACTAAACACTTTTGTATTGTGCTGATGTATCAAACTGTTGTTCTGAGCAGAACTTTTGTATACCAACTAGGAAGTGTACAGTCACTTTTGCCTCTACATAGTGCAGTGGCCACTTCAAGATTGGTGTCTAGTCTCAGCATTAATTCAAGGAGTTGTGGAGCTCTTTCACTGGCTACCCTCTGCTGCGACTTCCCTGGACCCTAGGGTCTTTGTAACTTTGAGGGACTGTCTCCTTTCTTATGATCAGTGTTCCAACGGGGCTCAGGGGAAGAGAATAAGCACAACTCAACATATGGAGTTCTTCTTATGACTGACAAAGACCAATGACTGTGTTGATTTTTGGATGAGTTGAGCTGCGAAGAGTTTAGCCTCGATTCATTTTCTTCTTATGGACCAGATGTAACTTTGCTTGTTTATTAATTTTTGTATGGACAGCCTCTTTTTGAATCTTTCATGTGATAAATGCCCCCATTGAATCTAGGTGATTCAACCTGCCAAGTGCCAATGTACTTTGTACGAATGAGAATGTACTGAGCATCTATGCACCTAAATAAAAGGTTTAAGGCTCCCGTTGAGAATTTAATGGAGTTTTTTCATTTTTAATTGTGCATATGAGAGCATCTAGGGTGGATACAGTCAAGGAATTGAATTTGGTTAGAGAATTTTCTGAAACAGCAAACTTTGGGATAGGGAGGTTTCAATGTGAAAAAATTGGCCAGACCTTCACTGATATAACATAAATGCAGAGTCTTTCATGTAAACAATGTTGTAGTTGTGTAAGTTTACCATATTAACAATATTTGAGTGTATTTGACTGACTATTTTTAACTACTGACTGCACAGGCAATAATTAGGAGATAAACTTAAACAGAACTTTGTTAATGATTAAGTTATCATACCAAACCAAAATTATATCAAGTAAACTTCTATGAACAAACATTGTAGTTCAGTATTATATCAAGTAAACTTCTATGAACAAACATTGTAGTTCAGTGTTATAACAAGATGAAACTTCGTAACAGTGTCATTTAATTTGCTTGGTTACTACAAAAAATGAAGATGAATTCGATCCCTCATCGATATCCTGCAGAAAAAAACAATTCTGAGATTCAAAGTGCATGTTTCGATGATCATTGTATCACTTCAAAAAGTACGTTCAGAATAAAAGATAAAACTATCATTCACTAAGTATTGTTCAACTATCAAATACATTCAAAATAGTTTATTCAAACTACACTAAGGGTTGTAGTAGCTAACAAGATCACAAACAAAATGAGTTTTCTGATGTGTGTATATTCACTATCCTTAAAGACTTATTCGTAATGTATTGTACAAGTATTCCAATATACAAATATGAACTTCTCAGATTTGTTGAGGATCTTAGAACTAGCAAAAAATTCTCAAAAAGTAAATAAATAACTCAAGATTTAATAAACAAAATATAAGGGAGATAAGAAGATGAGAGAACAAGAGAGAGGAGAAGAATGAGAATGTGAAAGTGTGTTTTTTTGGATGAAGCATAAACCCCTATTTATAGACGGAGGAGGGATGGTTGTCTCGCATAGAAACAAAACTACACCTGCCCAACGTTCACCTTGCCTTGTAGAAGAAGTATCACTCATTGCGAAAAAAGCTAAGCAAAGGATTTGGATGGTTTTGGAGATGAAAATTGCACCACATGGATCTTGCTTTGTTACTGAAAAAGAAAGAGACATAACTACATAAGTTGATTTTAGTTCAAGCACTCCAGAGATGGACTATAGTGCCGCAAAATGCTTTTGCAATATATATAAACTCTACTTTAACAACAATCCCCCACATATTGCAAAAGTAAAAGAGAAAAGTAAAACCAAAAGAAAGAAGAAAAATCATGAATCTCATATAAGATGTAATGCATCAGAGTTGGTATAACGACCTATATAAACCAGTCTTAGATTGAGAAACATAACATACAGTGTAGTTGGTATAACAAGCTATGTGAACCAAAGACACTTGATGTAGTTAGCGGTTTATCAATCACAATGCACCACCACAATTTCTTTTGTTATTGGTGTGTTATGCTTACTAAGTCATGTGTGTACCTGGTATTCATGAGTGCTCTAGATTATGTCAATATCTCATATAAGTGATCCCACTCGACACTCATATAAATCATTTTATCAAGCATATGCTGCAAATCACACACCACCGTAAGGGATATGAAAATCATTGAAAACTTTGGTTAAACTAAAATTCTTACACCACATAGAATTTTAATAACAAAGTTTAACCTCTCAATAATGCAGACTCTAACACTTCCACACACAACATAAGAATGGACATAATTGATTTAAAACCAATTTAGTGCTACCAGAATTAACAAGTGACATGTTTTACCATATGAACCTTATTCATGGGATCTCTAATCACAAAGGTCGGGTTACCATCACTTGTTTGTTTTCAAGTGGCTTAAGTCTCCTTTCCCTTGATGTTTCTAGAATCATATTTCTTCGCAAGGGTTTAGTCAAGGGATTCACTAGATTTTATTTTGACTTCACATAGTCAATGGAAATAGCTCCACTATTTAGCAGCTGTTTTCACCAAATTATGTATCAATTCTATATGTTTGTTCTTTCCATTATAGTTTTTGTTTTTAGATATAGTTATTGTTGGTTGCAATCACAATGTACTCACACAAATAGGGTTGGTTTGATTCCTAATGGAATGTTAGCTAAGAATTTTTTCAACCACATAGCTTCAGTGCCAACCATTTCAAGAGCAAAAAACTCAAATTTCATTGTTGATCTTGCAATAATTGTTTGTTTGACTGGTTTCCTTGTAATCGCACCACCCCCGAGTGTGAATACATAACCATTTGTGAATTTTGTCTCATTTGAATCAGAGATCCAATTAGCATCACTATACCTTTCTGGTATGACAGGAAATCCACTATATTCAATAACATAATCCATTAAACCTCATAGATATCTCATAAGTCTTGCAAATGCATCTCAATGTTTCTAACTAAGACATTGAGTGTACCTATTCAATCTACTTATTGCATAAGCAATATCAGGTATAGAAAGCTCTTTAAATGCAGTAAGATCCTAATTATCTGGGTATGCTGAGATTGATAAACATAGATTCTCCTATATTTTTCTTTAATTTAGAGTTAATATCATAAGGAGTGCTCACTAGTTTGAAGTCATAATACTCAAACTTCTTAAGAAGTTTCTCAATGTATTGTTCTTGGAATAGTAATGTCTTATCTCCCTTCGTGATGATTTTAACACCTAAAATCAAATTGGCTTCACCTATGTCTTTCATTTCCAATTTAAATCACAAAAACAATTTACTTCTAAATACTACATCAATGCATGTACCAAAGATTAACATATTATCCAAATACAAACATATAATGACATAATCATCATTTTCAAATTTAGAGTACACACATTTATCAACATCATTAGCTAAAAAACCATCACAAAATAACACATTATCAAGTTTTTAATGAACGGGTTAAGGCTCACATTGAGAATTTTTAATGGAGTCTTTTCTACGTTAATTGTGCATATGAGAGCATTTAAAGTGGATACAACCAAGGAATTGAATTTGGTTAGAGAATTTTCTGAAACAATAAACTTTGGGATAGGGAGGTTTCAATGTGAAAAAATTGCCAACACCTTCACTGATATAAGATAAATGCATAGTCTTTCATGTAAATAGTGTTGTAGTTGTGTAAGTTTATATATTATTAATATTTAAGTGTATTTGATTGACTATTTTTTATGATTAAGTTATCATACCAAACCAAAATTATATTAGTTAAGTTTCTACTATTATTGTTTTGTGTGATATCACACACAAACAAACAATTTTATCTTTTTTTTGCTTAGGTGCATCTTAAGCCACTATGTATGAGACAAGAATGTAACTTTTTTTTGACTCCATCCAAGTTAGGAGAATGTGACGGTAATGTGGTGCATCCAATGCCTTGTTCATCAGATGGGTTCAATCTCCTTACAAAGTAATAGTATTTCAGTAGAAACATCATTGTCACCAATTTGCAACATATATAAAAAAGAAGAAAGCCACAATAGTAATGGTTAACAAATGTTGAGTAGTAATCTCACGTGCTCCCTGAATTTGGTACAATGGATTAAAGGAAAACCAATCCTTGAATTGAAAGTTTAGTGATAACATTCCTTAGTAATGGTAAATTTGGCGTTTGGAATGTGAGTAAATCATAAGAAGGTCTAAGAACAAACATTGTTGTCCAGAGTCATAGAAAGATGACATTTTAATAATGTCTTCTAATTTGCTTGGCTATTACCAAAATTGAATATGAAATTGATCCCTCATCCAAATCTAGTAGAAAAAACAATTATGAGATTTTGGGTCTATTGTTCCACCCGTTATGGACCGTTATTGGATCACCCAATAATATATAGCCTGACGCTCGAGATGTATATGCTTTAATGTGATGAGGTGTTGAGAGTCCTACACTGACTATAGATAATGTCAATTTACAATATATAAACGAGTGCACAACTCACCTTAGAAATTGGTTTTGTAGGGTTGAATTATTCTGATTGTCTCGTTTCTCTATGTAATCGTGAAAACTTTAGCCTCATGAACAATCACTATAGTTAATTGCCTTTCTTGTTGTATGACCAAAGAAAAGTTAATATTCAAAAAAGGCTCCATGAAGAAGCACTCGAGTTTATACAGTGTTAGAGATTTCACTCAACTCATTTGAAAAGCACAAAACATATTCTGATTCTCTATAACTTATGATGACTTTGGACAATATGCAGTTGCACAATATGTCACATTTGCAAATCAAAATGAGTTTCAACGATTCAAGTTCCTCCCATATAATCTTTAAATATGTATAAAACTTCGTCACACTTCTTTCTCCCCATTTCACATAATGTATCTCTTGTTGTAAGAGATTTTGAAATAATCTTCTTTTGAAAATCTCTCTTGTAAGTCTTCCCACAAATTGTTTGCCATGTCGATGTAAACAACGCTTTCAATAATTTGCGACTCCAAGGTTCTCGTAATTTTGATGCTAACGTTTATGAACTGTAGTTTATTTTTTTAACAATAAGGCTTGTCTCATGTTTTTACTCCATGAAAGGTAATTTGTACCATTGAGTGGTGACATAACAATAATTACTTAAGGATTTTCCCCGGATGGAGCTAAAAGGGCTTGATGGATTAGAGAAGAAGTCCATGACATTTTACATTTTTGTGGTGGTATTTTTGTGTTTTTACAGTGGAGAATTTCACCAGGATAAAGAATGAATGAATATATGAGATGTAGAACTATCAGAAGGATGGTAAAAGAGCATGCGAGGAAGTAAAGCAAGTTGAAAAACCCACTCTAATATCATATTGCGAATGACAATTCATTTATCTTGAAAACACATTCTCGAAATATTATTGCAAAGGAAAACACAGAAAGAAAAAAATAACATATCTTTAAAACTTGTGTATAAAAAATAATTATTTTATAAGGTAATTTTCCTATATTATATATAGAAATACAAAATAAAAACTTATAACAACATCATAACTACAAACAATTCAATAAAATAAATTCATATGAATTTGTTTTTAATATGGTTGATGATTTGAAATATATTAGAATATGTTTGGTTTCATTATTTTCTTTTATAATTAGAAAAAAATGGTTATTTTGAATTTAATATCATTCCTCGTGGGAGATAAGAATGAAAAGGAATGAAAAAAAAGGTTTAATTATTGTTATGCTCATTGTTTTTGTTAAAAAGTGTTAAGTCAGTCTTCTAGTATTTTTTTTGTCTCAATTTAGTCAAGACTTTTTTAAAATGGATTAAATTTGATTATTTTTGTTAGTATCCTACAACGAGGTTAAACTTAGTGTCCCGCATCAATTTGTGAATTTTTTAAATTTTTAATATTTGTTTTCACGTGTCACTCTACACTTGTGTCACATGACACAATCAATAGGTCGTGACAGTAGCAGTGTAATATGATAATGTCACGTGAATAAATCCTCAATTTAATTGAAAAAATTATAAAAAAATAGAAATAGGTAATAAATAGTTAGTTGAGTGAGTCTTACCATTTTTTAAAACTATTTCTACCCTTTAGTTTCAAAAATATATTCATACATCTACAAAATCAAATAAAGAGCCATGGTTTATAAGGTAGGGGTGAAGAAAGTCAAGAAGGATGAATAAGCAGGTAAAAAAAGGAAGAGAATAAAATAATTAAAAAGTAAAGTGAAAAAGTTTCATTGGTTAAAAATATAAAGTGAAAAAGAAAATAAAAAGATAATTTATTTTTATAAGTAATAAATTTGTAGAATGATTTATAAATTACATAATAGTAATAGCAAAACATAACAATTAAAACTAAAAAACTATAATTAAAATAATTCATCCCTAAAAAATCATTGAAACAGAAATACTAGTGTATTTTTAATAAAAAATAAAAATAAGATTTATATAATATTTCACAATTCCGACAACGATTCCATTTATGGTTAAACCATCAAAGGGATGTTTGAGTTTGTGCACTGCAACTTGAGATTCAAGTAAAAGTAACACCTAGGATATTTATGGTTAAAATACTTATTATATTTTTTACATATTTTTTCTTCCATATAAATGTAACCAACTTTATTTTTGAATAAACATTTTTACAATTTAGTATAAATTTTAATTTTTTTATTTAATAATTATTATAATAAATAATTTTAGTTATATATTTTTTTATTATTTTGTAATAAAGTAAACACATTATTATTAAGTTTCTTCTGGTAAATGAAAAAAAAAATGAGAACTACCACTCTCGTAATCTTTTATTGCACTCTCTCTTCATTTGAGAAAGGTCTAAATTGTTTGAGTCAAAAATATTCTACTTGTGTAATTTGAAAATTTATTTTGTATAATTTAAAACTAAAAAACATATTTTGTATTATATACTTTCAAAATGTATTACAGATTAGATTATATAATTTCATACCTTTTAGATTGCATAATTTAAAATATTTTTTAATTATATATTTTGAAAATATATTTATGATGAAATATGTTTTCAAATTGTATAATTCAAAATTTAAAATATATGTTTAGATTCATAGATATATTATAAATTTTATAATTTAGAAATGTTTTTTTAATCGTATAATTTGAAATATATGTTTAACATAAATTTTTTTATATTGTCTAATCTTAAAATTTAAAATTATTCAGTCTAAAAGTTATTATCGAGGTTCGATACGAGTGGTAGAAAATATAGATATTGATGGTATGTATATCTTTTAGATATGACAAGGAGGTGTAGGAATATGCTATGGATGTGTAGGAAGAAATTACCTAGAACAAACCGAGAAGGTCCATTATATTAAAAATGGGCCATGGCCTGGTAAGCCCAAGTAGAGGAACAGAAGGACATCATGGCTCCTCTGAGACCCAAATCAAGCAGCAAAGTAACCTTCTTCTCACTCAAATCTCACGCATTCTCTTCTCTTCTCTACCGTTTCCAGCATTTTCTGTGATGACGACTCTTCTTCATTCCTTGCCATCCATGTCCAATTTTTCCTCCAACCAGATTCGCTTTCTCCTCACCACCTTGAACGAAGTCAACTTTGACTCCGTTTTCCATCAACTCTCTCAGGTCATTCATTCATTCATTCTTTTCCCTTTTTCTTCCTCCTCAAAAACCCCATCTTAATTTTCACGCTTAATTTTTCTGGGCTTCTCTCGAATTTCGTGTTCGTGCTCTGTGCTTCATAAAGTTTCCTCCTTTTTCACCTAGTGCTGCGACAAATTCCCTTTTAGGGAATCCAATTTAAAATTGACTTGACGTTCTTTTGTTTGTTTATGCGTGTGTGTTCAATGCTTTAGTTTTGTGACCTTGGTGCGCGGTTTTCGAATATGCTGTGTGTTGCAATGATTTTGTGGATTTATGTAGTTCGGTGCTTCTAGGGTTTATGTTGCATGTGTGTTACCTTTTCAAATTTATTTTTGGGCGTATGATGTTTGTTGGTCTTCTTTTGAAATGCTATGTTAGATGTTGTTGTCTTTATGTGATGAGGAGAATAACCAATCCAGCTTTTTATTTTACATTATTTTTGCTCACTACTGTGGTTTAGTAAATTGGACTATGAAATGATTTACGGATGGGCTTTGGCCTTTGTAGAAGATAATGCCCTGTGTACAGATAATCATTATTTTTGTTATGTTTGGAGTTTATGCCCAGCTGAAGAGCAGATAGTGTTGTGGAGGTGACTGTAGTGGATAGGATCTGGAAGCTTTTTGCCTTTGGTTTTTAATCATCTGGGATTCCCAAGAGAAATTAATGGTTTTAGTAAACAAAGATAATATGTTAAGTTTCAGTGTCACTATAATTTGGTAATAATGGTCCTGTGTCTTTATTGTTTCTCTGGTGGTTAGAATATGACATGTTTCACAATGATTTGTGTATGCCATTTCTGACCTGTTATTTTTCCGCTGCTTTATGGACTTGCATTTTTGTTTATCTGCTGTCTTGCTCAGTAATCTCTTTGCTCCCGTCCGAACTACCCTAACCTTAGACTAACGGGCAACTATTGGCTTTTGCGCACTTCAGAAGATTTTCATTTGTGTGCTCTTTAATTTTTAATTTATTCATATTTGGAATTTTCTCTGTATTGGCTGTGTGTTTTGGATTTGTTATTGACTTATACTTTGTTTGGCTGACAGTTTTCTGAATTTGGAACCACTGGATGCATTTTGCTGCTTCAAACTTGCTTGGATCACTATGGTTATGCCAGAAGAGATACGAAAGACATGCAGCACGAGCCAATTCTTGGGGCAGTCATTAAATACCTCTTGGACAAACCAAACTTCAGTACAGTTTTTTCTGAGTCGATGAAGAATATGGAAATTAATGAAAGCTTTTTAGAAAACTTTTGTAATGGATTGCAGTTATCTTTATTGGAAAAGATTATCGTCAGTCTTGCGTTATCTGATTCTGAGAATTCTGAATTTAGGCTGTGTGGTAAGTATGAAGTTATTTTCTAGTTTCAGTTCTTTCTTATTGCTTTTCCTATAAACATTTTGCTTGATAAGTAAAGTTTATATATTTTTGTAATGTTTGGTGGTCATTTCTGTTATCTATCATATCAATATATTCCCAGAGTATTATGTATATATCTTGTGATTTGATCTGAAATATTGCTTGTGTATAGGCAAAACCTTTTGCATGGCTCAGATCGAGGAATTATGTGCCAACCCTGGTTCTTTGAGTTTCCATGAGCAAATTCACAGTATTATCATGTTCCTAAAGCAGTCCGAGGGTCTTTCCAAGCATGTGGATTCCTTTATGCAGATATTATCACTTATGGAGTTCAAAGCCACACCACCTTTCGTCTTGACTCCATTGCTTCCTGATGAGATGCATGAGGCTGATTTTTTAAGGTAGTAACTTATTTAGCTATCCTTTTTGTTTTTGTATGGGTGATATATTTTGCATTTATACTCACTGTGTTGTGAATAATATTGAAAACTTATTTAAGCCCTGAAATTTAGTAGCTATGTTGAACCCTTTTAATCATTAATTAAATTTTAAATGCCGGTAAAGTACAAACGGTTCCCCTTTTGAATATAACTGTATGTTTGTTCTACGTTAGTAATAGTAAATGATTAAATTCTGAGATTATGATGTTTTTCTATCTGCATCATTACAGGAATATGGAGTTGTTCCACGACTCTGGAGAAAATGATTTTGATGCTATTTTGGCAGACATACAGAAGGAAATGAACATGGGTGATATTGTGAAGGAGCTAGGGTATGGATGTACTGTTGATGTCTCACAGTGCAAGGAAATATTTTCGCTCTTCTTACCTTTAACTGAACATACACTCTCTAAATTACTTGGTGCTATTGCTTGTACCCATTATGGGCTGGAGGACAACCAAAACACATACTTAAATTTTCGTGCGGCCCATGGATACAATGTTTCTGAGTTGCCGCCATTAAACTCTTGGAATATTGATGTCTTGATTGATACAGTCAAGCATCTTGTGAGTTTTCTTCAATAAAGCTAAAAATCTCATCTTGTTATACGCTCTTATTCCTGTTACTGAAATTGCAAAAATGAAGTAAATGATTTCCTTTTTCTGATATAGGCACCTCATACCAATTGGGTAAGTGTTATTGAAAATCTTGATCATGAAGGGTTTTTCCTTCCTAGTGAAGAGGCATTCTCTTTTCTCATGTCTGTATATAAACTTGCCTGTAAGGTATGATATCAGAACACTACATATACTTTCCCTTGAGCTTTAATCGATATGCATGCAAACTCTTATAAAATTCTGAATGTATGGAAATGCCCTAGCAGGAACCGTTTCCTCTCCATGCTGTCTGTGGGTCTGTCTGGAAGAATACTGAGGGTCAGTTGTCTTTCCTTAAATATGCAGTATCAGCACCACCGGAAATGTTTACCTTTGCACACTCTGGAAGACAGCTGGTATGATCATCTTTTTGAACGTTTTCTGTTGCTTGTTCCCATCTTCATATTTTATAGCAACTAATTGCTTTTCAGGCATATGTTGATGCAATTAATGGCCACAAGATTCAAAATGGACATCCAAATCATTCATGGTTGTGTCTTGACCTTTTAGACGTTCTGTGCCAGCTAGCTGAGAAGGGTCATGCCAGTGTTGTTCGTTCAATCCTTGATTATCCCCTTAAACACTGTCCTGAAGTCTTACTTCTTGGGATGGCACATATTAATGTAAAATTTAATGGATTCATATTTGTTTGTTCTCAACAGTATTCCATTTCATCGCTTTTCTTGATATGATGTTTTCATTTGTTGTTCATGCAGACTGCCTACAACCTCTTGCAGCAGGAAGTATCTCCAATTGTCTTTCCCTTGATTGTAAAAAGTGCTGTAGGCAGTGGGATGATTCTACACCTTTGGCATGTTAATCCTAATTTGGTCTTTAGAGGGATTATTGATTCTCAAAACAATGACGCAGACAGTATTATAAGAATCGTAGACATCTGCCAGGAGCTAAAGGTTGTTCTATTGTAAAGTGTGTATATTTTCATTTTTATTGTTTTCTTAAATATGAATTTTATTGTTAGGTATTGTTCTTTTTCTTTTTTAAGTGTAAACCTTGTTTAGATGAGCAGCTCTTACATTCGTTGTGTCCTTTTAGTTATCTTGCAATAAGCTTTTAAATGTCTTCATAAAGACCAATTCATGTTTCTGTTATTGTTATTTACGATTTTTAATCTATCATATTTGTTTTACAGATTTTTAATCTATCATATTTGTTTTACAGATTTTATCATCTGTGGTGGAAATTATTCCTTCTCATTATAGTATTAGGTTAGCAGCTGTTGCATCAAGAAAAGAATTACTTGACCTTGAGAAGTGGTTGAGTGGCAACTTAATTACATACAAGGAAACCTTTTTTGAGGTAATAATGCCTTCCCTCATTACTTGATTTCTAAATTGTAAAGACAGTAGCATTATAGATTTATGCATTCTGTTATTTTTATTCATAGGCTTTTTAGTTGTACTTCTATGAATTTATTGTAGCGGGAACGTGGCTGACATTATTATACCTACTCTGCAGGAGTGTCTCAAGTTCATTAAGGATGCCCATTTTGGTGGATCGCAGAACCTTTCTGGCAAATCTTTTCATCCATCTAGTGGTGTTCTGAGTCTATATGCTGAGGCAACGGCTACTGTTTTGAAGGTTATACTTTAATCATTTGGTTTCTCTGGCCTCATAGCCTCATTTGATTTCATTTTTACTGTTGTATCTCACCTTTTCCGATCACAGGTTCTTAAATCTCATAATGACTTGGTTGCCACTAGACAACTTTCGGAGGAGTTGGAGAGGCTGCATATATCTATTATAGATTCAAATCCAAGGCTTCAGAATGGTGGGGCAGGCGATTCATCTACTTCTGATGGTTATGCAGATGACATTGAAGCAGAAGCAAACTCTTATTTCCATCAAATGTTCTCTGATCAGTTAACCATTAATGCAATGGTACAAATGCTAGCTAGATTCAAGGAATCTTCAGTGAAGAGGTGATAACTTTTAAAATTTCCTCTGGTCAATCTTTTACTGCGATACCATCCCAGTGTTGTATTATTTTTGTAGTTCTAGACTTTTTGTGAATTTTTGGAATTTTAGTAATCTTTGTATCAAGGTTTTCGAGTATCACTCTAGCTGTTAATTATGGCTTTGAAAATCTTGCCTGAAGAAAAAGAAAATTAAACTTTCATGTTCAAACGCATGTGTTCTTGTACCTTGTAGGGGGCCCCAAACTGGTTGGATCGGATATTTTGTTTTGGATTGAAATGAATTGGATATAAAAATCCATTAATCCAAGTAAAAATTGATTGAAATTCTAATCCATGATCTATTGGATTTTGATTAATAACAGATTGTTCATTAACCTTCCTAAAATTAGATGGATGGTGTGTATGTATCCATTTTTTATATTTTTTTTTGTAATGGATGGATTAGATGAGTTTACTTTTGGATTGCCTGGTAGATGTTTGATAAATGGATTGCTTTGCCATCCCTGGTCCCTTGGTTGAAAATTCTGTTAATGCATTAATTTTGTGGTTTACAATTAAGTTCTAAAAATCCTCTCTCTCTTGGTGAGTTAACAGGGAGAAATCAATTTTTGAATGCATGATTGCAAACTTATTCGAGGAGTATAGATTTTTTCCAAAGTATCCTGAAAGGCAACTCAAAATAGCTGCAGTTCTCTTTGGTAAGTTTCTCTTGTGGTATTGCATATGATGAAATTTAATTTCATATGATCACCAATGAACTGGGGTTTATGATGGTGTTTGGTTTCACCCAAGCAACTTTAGATCTGGATTGGTGAATTGTAAGTTATGGAAATTGTTTTTATGGAGAGTTGTGCTCATAAATGTTCATCTTGTGAGCACGAGGCTTCAATATTGCACTTAGATGATAATGTGCATTAGTAATTCCGTTTGCTGACAAAGTGACTGGGCTTGGTTGAAACTGATACAGTGCTAGTTACATGCTCTGATAGAAAGTTTATTCTCTTAGACTGTGATTCGAACTTATAAACTTGTTATCCCTGTATGTTTGCAGTGCATTGTATTTTGGGCTTTTCTTCATCATAGAGTGTGCATTATTAAACTTTTGTTTGCGTATGCACACTGCTTGCTTTAGCTACCATTATCTGAGCCTGATTGCAACAATTTTTCGTATTCTTTGGTACTATTTTTCCCATCGTTTACGTTGTATTTTTTTGTTTTTATCTCTTGTACCAGGTTCTGTGATTAAGCATCAGCTTGTAACTCATCTATCCTTGGGGATTGCACTTCGTTATGTTCTTGATGCATTGCGCAAGCCTGCAGATTCAAAAGTTTGTGTTGTTTTCCGTAGTGAATTCCTTTGACGTTTTCATTTGTTGTAAGGGTTGACGATGCATTTGAATGTTACAGATGTTTCTGTTTGGAAGTCTGGCGTTGGAGCAGTTTGTGGATCGTCTTATTGAGTGGCCTCAGTACTGCAATCATATTCTTCAAATTTCTCATCTGCGTAGTACACATTCAGAAATAGTGGCTTTCATTGAGCAGGCCCTCGCCAGGATTTCCTCTGGTCATTCAGACGGTGATGGGGCAAGTCATGCTTCTGTTATTACTAACCATCATTCTGCACAGGCTACATTAGGGCATGTAGAGGTAACAATAACTTTTTATCATTTGTGTTTGTCTTGCAGGTTGTTTTCTGAAATTAGGGTCAGATTTAAGATTCTGGTTTTAATTTTATGTTAGAAGTGCAGTTGCTCATCAATAGTCAGTTATAATTTAATTTTATACTTTTGTTTTAGTTTAGTATTATATACTTTTATGTTAATGGTTTGTTATATATTGTAACAGTTGCCTAAGTTGGTTGTTCTAAACCTAGTTTTAGTTCAAAAGATTGTTTATTGATGGAGCTATGCTCAATATGGTCACACTTAAGTTTGTGTTTGATGTATTTTATTTTTGGTTGAATAACATACAGAAGAAAGGGAGAGAGAAAGAGAGAGCAAAGTGGAAATAGGTTGGAAATGGAGTGGAAAAGTACTGGTGGGCCCTGTAATTTTTAGAATTTATGTACTCTTAAGTGTATGATACGAAATAAACTAACTCTTTTATCTTTACCCATCCACCCTATTTCACTCTGCCCAGACAAACCATTAGGGCTTTGTGTCTGCAGAAAGAAAGGGAGGGCCAAGGTAGTGGTTTGGAGTTGTGGTTCTCTGCATATTGGGCTTTATTAAGAGTGTGATTGGAACTGGCAGACACATTTAAAAATCTTAAGCTTTGCCATTGATGTTGTCAAACTCGAGAATTGGAGGGGATTAAATGATCATAACAGAAGGGTTGTAATTTGACTTGCAAGAGTTATGCATATAATATGAAAAACTATATTTATTGACACAATAATTCATAGAGAAGAAAATAACACAATAATTCATAAATTGTAAGAGCCATCAGATAATGGAATTGAAACAGGTTCAATTGTTCGTAATTGCTTTGTACAAGCATGATCTTCAGAAGAAAAATTACTGAACAGTACTTTGGGAAGAAAAATCAGAATAGCCAGCCACATCCAAATGAACACAACCTGCAGTAGTTGGTGTTGGTGTCTACAAAGATTGATTACAATGATGGAATCTCTAGTGTGAAAGATGAGGCCAGGCTTGTTTATAGTGACAAATCATTGGAGACAGCTATCTGACCCTTGCTGATGGCTTGTGACTCTAAATCATGCAGTGTTCTCAAACTCTAGGATTGTAAGGGGATCGGGAAGACAATAAAAGATCGTAACTCGAGGATAGTAACTCGACTCGTAAGAGTTACGAATAAAAAAAAATATATTCATATTATTAAAAGCAAGCGAGGTGAGTGCTAATGATTGTGAGGTGGCGAGCGTCGACGAATACAAAGGCAGCGAGCTTTGGAGACTGTAAGGGCTGAGTTCATTTATGCGAACGTAACCCTAGTAGAAAAGGTAAGAGTGTTGGGCTTCTCATGGGTTGGGTCGTTTATAGGACCAGAAAGATCAAGAGTAGAAAAGTGTTGGGCTTCTCGTGGGTTGGGTTGATCATAGGACCAGAAAGATCAATACAACCCACGATGCCTTGATTCAGCAAGCATCCTCGCATACTTGCTTCGATCTGCATCGTTTGCGATCCGCTTTTCGTTTCAACTTGCTTGGTGGTCCAAACTCGCAAGATCGGGTTGATCATAGGGCCAGAAAGATCAATACAACCCACGATGCCTTGATTCAGCAAGCATCCTCGCATACTTGCGACGATCTGCATCGTTTGCGATCCGCTTTTCGTTTCAACTTGCTTGGTGGTCCAAACTCGCAAGATCGTGCGAGTTTGCCATCTTACTCGCAATTTTGACAACACTGGTGGCAAGTAAAGACGACAAGTCCCTTGTGATGATTTACAATGAGAATGTCCAATGATTAACAAAGTTTAACAATGACTATAGAAGTGTTGTTGATTTGGTGCTCCTTTTGGTGAAGAATGCTTTTGATAAGCAAGTGGGAACCCTTAGGGAAAAAGGTTCATTTTCAAATTTTTTAAAATTGGATGGCTATATAATGGAATTGGAATTCCAAACTACATGAGTTGTGGCAATTGATTTGCTAGCAGCTTGAGCCTGCAAACTAGAACACATTGGTTGGGATCAGCACAATGATATGATTTGATTTGTAGATTTTGTGAGTAAAATTGCTATCCCACAGTGATCCCCAATTTTCCTGATCTGCCTCTTGTGTTTGATTGCATGGGTCAGCTCCACTCGCAAGACTGTAGATACTCACAGGACGTCTTAACCTCAAGGCTGAGTGTTTTTTTAATTTCTCTTTTTTGTATTTATTCTATCCAATTTTTACTGATTGACTTGGTTGGGCTTCTGTAGTTTTAAGTAAGCCCAAAGCCTTTTTTATTTGCATGACATGCAACCTTTGCATATCATTCTAAAGCTGTTTTTGTCATATCGTTCATAATATAGACTATGCTAGTGCTCTGAATAATAATAGTCATTTGCTCCATTTTTGGTTGGAAGCTCAACTACATCACTTTTAGGTGTTTTGTTTTCCATTAGGTGAATCATTAGTATGATAAATTGGTGTTAGTGGTTATTTTGTGGAGACCGATTGCAATAGTATTTTGTTTTTCTGAGATATTTGTGGTGGTGAAAGAAACCTGTTATGCTTGTCACTTGATAAAATTATGGCATAAAAACAAGATTTTGGATAATAGATATGCTATTTCTTTTTGGGTAACATTATTTATGCTGTATCCTTAGCAGCTCGGTGGCTCCACCGTCATACAACCTGGGCAGCAACATTTGTCACTACAGCTTCAACAGAGACGTGAAAATCCCTTGGATGATCGTCATAAAGCTTCTGTGGGTTCATCTACTGATGTAAAACCACTGTTATCTTCTCTGGGGCAATCTTCTGTACTACCTACTGATGCTTCTAATACCAATAAGGTATAATACTTTTATATTATTATAGCATTGTAATATTCTGTGTTCTTGTATTGTGTTAGTTAGTGACATACTTGGGTAGCTGAGAAGGCTGCTCTACAGTCAGTAACAGAAGCTGTTAGTTTCTATTCTAACTTGTGGTTGTTGGTTGTTACATAATCAGTGATTTTCATATATTGAACTACAAATTTATCAAATGATTTTATGATAGAGTAGAATCCAGTTTTTATTTTAAACTGTTTAACTTTCTCTGTTTCCCATGTTTTATTGTATTTCTCATTCTCTCCTTTTTGTACCGGGACTTCGTTTTGTTGCTACAATTGCAGTTACATACCTCAGTCAGCACCTCGTCAATGCTATCTTCTTCTTCTCCTGGTTTTGTTCGCCCTTCCCGTGGACCTACTTCTACCAGTATAATTTTATTACTTGTTAACAGTTATCATGATTAGCATAAAGCCATAACTATTATCCTTTAATTATGCTTTTATTTGATATGTGCATTTGATGTAGGGTTTGGATCTGCCTTGAACATTGAAACTTTGGTTGCTGCTGCTGAGAAAAGAGAAATTCCTATAGAGGTGCCCTAGCCTTTTACAATTAATTTATTTGATTGGCTGGTTTCTTGAGTTTTGTTAATGGATTTGTTCAGTTGTTTAGATTATGATTTTACATACCTGCTCACATAGTTTTGATGCTTTTCATGTTTCACCTGGTCCCTGTTTTACTTTAATTTCTTATTTGAATTTAAATTGGGTTTCTTTTTCTTGCTGTAATTTAAGCCTCATTTTTTTGCTAACAGGCTCCAGGGTCAGAGGTTCAGGACAAGATATTATTTATTATTAATAATGTTTCTTCTACTAATATTGAAGCTAAAGCAAAGGAGTTCACTGAAATTTTGAAAGAACAGTACTATCCTTGGTTTGCACAGTATATGGTTATGAAAAGGTTAGCTCTGATGCGTAAGTTATATCATGCGTCATATAATTGCTTAAAAAGTTACACCTACTTGGGTATATACACAGCAGATAGTGACTTTAGTAATGGTTAGCAGGGAAGCTTAAGTGGACTATTGGGACTAATAAATAAATGAGAATGAGTAGGGTACCTAAACAGGGATTAGAAGCTATGGAATTTGGTTTTGGATATTGTCTAACTCCTGCTTTACAGTGGTGAAGTGCAAGGAGGTTTAATTCGACTGTTGGGGGTAAATAGAGAATTAAATGGTGTAGAGCACTTTACAGATCTTAGAAGCTTTGAAATTTGTTTTTGTATCTGTTCTAAGTCCTGCTTTTATTGCATTGTTGACCTGCATAAACCGCGTGTTGTGTTCTTTCATTACGAAGACTGTTGTGTTCATACCTATTTTCAGTGTACTCCATTTTCCATACAAAATGAACTGAACCTAGAGTTAATCAAGTTGTTGACTCGGGTTTAACATGGCAATGAGTAATTAGATGAAACAACCCATCGTTAATGTTTTACATTTCTCTCAATTGAATTTTGAGAAAGAATTGAAAGATAGAAATTAAGACAGAACAAGAAGCCTTTAACCTTGGGATCTGAGGTGAAGGACTTTGGGAGCTGTAGATGGAGGAAGTTTCATGTTTTACATTGTGTTCCTTACTTTATGGATATATATATATTTTTTAAACTCTGTTTTTCGGCACATCTTACTCTATAGCTGCTAATTATCTTATCAAATTATTTTTTCGGCTTATACTTACCAACTGATACTTCTTTTCAGAGCAAGCATTGAGCCAAATTTCCATGACCTGTACCTGAAATTCCTGGATAAAGTTAATTCAAAGGCTTTGAACAAAGAGATTGTTCAGGCAACTTATGAAAATTGCAAGGTTTGATTTTTCTTTTTTTGTTTTCTTCCTTGCTTGATTGAAGTTTAGATGTGTGAAATGTTTGAAATAATACTTATTGTTTGCATAATCTTCAGGTTCTTTTAGGATCCGAGCTCATAAAATCAAGTTCAGAGGAACGTTCTTTGCTTAAAAATTTGGGGAGCTGGCTTGGAAAATTAACAATTGGCCGGAATCAGGTTTTGAGGGCTCGAGAAATAGACCCAAAGTCTTTGATTATGGAGGTAATTTCCAAATTGAATATATTTTAGGAGTAGATGGCATTTCAAGTTATCATTTTCTTATTAAATTGTTTTCCACATTGTAGGCATATGAGAAGGGGCTAATGATTGCTGTTATTCCATTTACGTCAAAGGTATAATTTCTCAGTGTGATTAATTTCATTTGTTATATTCAATAGCATTCTACATAATCATTCAATTTTATGTTATAGGTCCTTGAACCATGCCAAAGCAGTCTTGCATACCAACCTCCTAATCCTTGGACTATGGGCATTTTGGGATTGCTTGTTGAGATTTATTCAATGCCAAACTTGAAAATGAACCTAAAGTTTGACATAGAGGTTTATTTTCTGTTTCCTTGCTGGAGCATCATTCACATACTTTTGTTAATCATCCACCTATTTATTGGAATAATTGTGCTATACAGGTTTTATTCAAAAATCTTGGTGTTGATATGAAGGATGTCACCCCAACTTCCCTCCTGAAAGATCGAAAAAGAGAATTTGAAGGAAATCCTGATTTCTCTAATAAGGATGTGGGGGCATCTCAATCACAAATGATTACTGATATAAAATCTGGTCTTGTACCTCCAGTAAACCAACTGGAATTGCCACTTGAAGTCACCAATCCATCAAATACGGGTGCTCATCCACATATGCTGTCTCAGGTTTGTTCTTACGTTCTATTGGTCTATGGTGATTATTTATTTTTGTTGATTTATAACTATTTCTTTGAATATTTCTGGGTGGATAGTATGCTGGCCCTCTTCATATGTCCTCGGGTGCATTGATGGAAGATGAAAAGGTTACACCTTTGGGATTGTCCGATCAACTTCCCTCTGCTCAAGGACTGTTACAAGCAACTCCTTCCCCAGCACCGTTTTCTCATAGCCAGGTTTGTAACCAAAATCTTGTTTCCCTTCTTTGCTGGACTATTTATTGATTAATAGCATGTTATTTTTAAGCATCACTGGTTGTTGCTTTTTGTGGTTACAGATGCAACCACAGATACCTAATATTGGGACTCATGTTATTATTAATCAAAAGCTCAGTGGTTTTGGTTTGCAAATGCATTTTCAGAGGTATGGTGATATTGCTATGTTGTTGTTCTCCTTGTTTGAATCTATGTATGACTTTGGTACTCTTTTTTATTACAGAGCGGTACCCATTGCAATGGATAGAGCTATCAAAGAGATAGTGACTAGTATTGTGCAGCGTAGTGTTTCCATTGCAACACAAACTACAAAGGAGCTTGTTTTAAAGGTCTACATATTTGTGATGCCTCGTGTCTTACTGCTTGATTTTTGAAATCCCATTTGTTATAATTCTGAATTTAATTGCATTGGATATATATCTAAGATGTTTTGGTTTAGAACGTCACCTGTTTTAGTTGTGTTGATATCTTTTAACTGTTGATTAAATTTGTATAGAAACAGCTTTTTGTATAGATTTTTTGCTTAAATTTAATTTGTGTGAATCATTTGCAGGATTATGCCATGGAATCTGATGAGACACGCATATTAAATGCAGCACACTTAATGGTAGCTAGTCTTGCTGGGAGTTTGGCTCATGTTACTTGCAAGGTAATGCCCTTAAATAAGATATCTATTCTGTTGCTTATACTTTTAGGGTCATATGCCTTTAGACTGCTTTTGTTTTATTTTCTTCTGCCTAATGCATCTCGATTTGTAGGAGCCATTACGGGCATCCATTTCCGGTCAACTGAGGACTTCACTTCAGAACCTGAATATTGCCAATGAAATTTTGGAACAGGCTGTGCAACTTGTAACCAACGATAATCTTGATCTAGGCTGTGCTGTCATTGAACAGGCTGCTACTGATAAGGTTAGCTTCTAAATGTCTGTGGTTATAGTGATTTTTGGCAATGCTGGCAATGGGGAAAATTTTTCATTGTTGCTTCTTTTATTTGGTAATATTAATAATTAATTTCAGAGAACATGCACTATATTGTTAGATATATGTGCACCACCAACTGGTCACCTCTGTAAAATGATTGGGTTTGTAAGATGAGTATTTATCAAAGTGTATCCTTCCTGGCATGTAATTGTTTGATTAGTGTGTGAAATGCTTCTTGCCTTATAATTGACTGATGAAACATAAAGGGTTTAATTAACAAAAGAAAATTGCAAGGCTGCAGAAGTATGAGGGTGAAGAATAAACAAAAGGATTTGCATTGTAAATGTACATTGTGTAGGTTTTAGCTTTCTTTTGATATATAGTATTGCTGCCTCCGGGGCCTATGTTTAAATCTTTTACCGAAGGAAATGATATTTCAGAGTATGATTTTTTTTAATCCTGATAATACATTTTATTATTACCTGTTACCAATTTTACATATTGGTTTAGGTGCAGCCTAAGTTTTGATCAATGATTTTTAAAATCAGTGAAGTATTGGTTAATACTGGTTGCTAGAACTGCCCTCTCTCCTTTGACTTTGCATTTTGCAGAGATGAATCGAATTTAACTGGTTTGTTGTCTGTGATATTATCTTATAGGCTATAAGCACCATCGACACAGAGATTGGTCAACAACTCTCTTTGAGAAGGAAGCATCGAGAAGGTATGGGTTCTACATTTTTTGATGCAAATTTGTATCCACAAGGTTCTATGGGTGGTGTTCCAGAGCCTCTTCGCCCGAAGCCTGGCCAGTTGTCAATGTCACAACAGCGTGTCTATGAGGTATGCATTTGGCTTTATTCAATATGTGGCTGGGATATGTAGAGATTAACAACATGGAGTTTAATTTATGTTCATTATATTAGGACTTTGTTCGGCTTCCTTGGCAAAACCAGTCTAGCCAGAGCTCACATTCTATGTCTGCTGGTGTTGCTGTTCAATCTGCCAATACTGGTCTTCCTAGTACCAATGGTTCTGTATCAGGTCAGGTTAACCCTGGTTACCCAGTGAGCACAGGATATGAAGGAGTATCTCGACCATTAGAAGATATAACAGAGTCTAATTTGGCTCCACATTTTAGGTCTCCTCTTTTTATTTTGTATGGTTGGTTTTCCATCTTTATCATCTATAAATCCAAATTTATTAACAATCTGCATTCAATGTTTCAGTGCTTCCTCAATTCACATTAGAGCATCTGATAGTGTTTCACAGCATAGTTTGGAAAAAGAGTCTGTTGCTTCATTTCCTTCAGCAGCTTCCACCCCGGAATTGCATGCAGTTGATTCGTCTGATGTGAAAGTGAGATTTCAAATAAAAAGCATTGTTGCTTCTAACATGTCATGATTAGAGTCTAAATGTTTTTGTGATTTATGGCCAGGAATCTGGAACTTCACAGCCACTAGTTACATCAGGTGCTATGGAGCGCCTTGGAAATAGTTTCTTGGAGCCTTCTCTCACTACAAGAGACGCCCTAGATAAGTACCAGATTGTCGCACAAAAGGTTGTTACTAATCTTTACAGACTATTGTGATATTAGACTCTTTGTGTATCCCACTATAGAAAGGTTAATATAGCCAATATATTTCATTTGTGTATAACTGTACAAATGAGTGAGAATATTGTTATGTTTCATTCATTTCTACCAGGCTTTTGTTATTTAGTGAATGTGGAGTTTGACTGCTTGTCATATACATCATGCTCTTGTCCAAAGCATGCCAATTAGAGAAGTTTCTTAACATTTATGTGTGTGTATGTTGCTGTTGTGATGGAAGTCTGGTCCTAGGTAACTTGGTTTTTGAAGTTATTGGCAATGTCTTCAAATCATTTCTTTCATATTCTATTATCTTTTTATGATTAAATGCCAATTAGGTAACTTGGTTTTTGAAGTTATTGGCAATGTCTTCAAATCATTTCTTTCATATTCTATTATCTTTTTATGATTAAATGCAAATGCAACCGAGGGTGGAAATTAAGGTGACCCGTTTGCTTATGCCCTTGACGTTTTTCTTGTTAGGTTAACCTTTTAGGATTGTTGATATTGTAAATTTACCTTATGGCTGGTAAGGATATTGCATATGTTTAGAAAGGAATAGCTTTCCCTGCATGATATACTTTTAAAAATGACACCTCTGCATCAATGGAATCTGCTTATTTTATTTTTTCATTTTTGTTTTTGATTTTCATTCATCTCTCTGATATAGCTACAATTTTTCATACAGTAGTGTGGTAAAATAATTTTTGAAGCAGGAACATCAATTGACCCATGGGTTGTTGGTTAATTTAATTGATTATTTTGATGCAATGTTTGTTTCAGATGTTTATTGACTTCCTTTATGTTATTGGTTTCAGTTGGAAGCTATGGTCAGCAGCGATTCCAGGGATGCAGAAATCCAGGTATTTTACTGTGGTTCATATTCAAGTTATACAGTCTGTACTGTTATGCCTAATATGAATTACTATTACTGGTGTTTTTAATTTACCTTGATAATTTCATTTTCGCATGATTTAATATCTGTCTTGGGTTCTTACTTATATTTAGGGTGTCATTTCCGAGGTTCCTGAGATCATACTTAGATGTGTTAGTCGAGATGAGGCAGCTTTAGCTGTGGCCCAAAAGGTGTGCTTCCCCCTACTGAGAATTTTGTGATTCATGAATTTTTCTGAAGGTCTAATGCAATGTGGTATCATGAATTGATTACTCAATAGTTTCGGACTTATTGTCCGTGTCATGTCTGATACCTCCACTTTGGGTTGATGGGATTGACAATTTAGTTTTTAAAACAGGTTTTCAAGGGTTTATATGATAATGCATCAAACAACATCCATGTCTCTGCTCATCTTGCAATCCTGACTGCCATTCGAGATGTTTGCAAACTTGCTGTGAAGGAGCTTACTAGTTGGGTATGTTTTGTTGAACTCACAAAAGTTGCCATGAGTTGAATGTTTATACATTGTTAGAATTTAATTTTTGACGCTTCTTATCTTACATTTTGTAATATGTTCTGTATACTTGATTGATAGTTTTGTAAAATTGCATATTATGAATAAGATATTGGTGTTCTCTTTTTTTAAAGTTGACAGAGTAGGTAATGTCTGTTGTTCGCTGATAAAGAAAATTTCATTTGAAGATGAGAAACAGTAAATGATATTTACCAACACTCCCTCCTGTCCCGTATAAAAAAACAAATAATTAATTTATCAAGACCAGTTATAGTGGTGAAGCTAATTAGTTATAATTAGTAATGCAGTATATTTATTTTTTATTCCGAAATCCATAGAATTCAATGATTTAAGTGATTATATTAAATGACACCTAATATTCAAATAGTTATACTTGCTCTTTAATTTGTTTTAAACTGTGTATTCTGTACTCCTTGCAGGTAATTTACTCAGAAGAAGAAAGGAAATATAACAAAGAAATTACTATTGGGCTTATTCGTAGTGAATTGCTAAATCTTGCCGAGTACAATGTTCATATGGCAAAACTTATTGATGGAGGAAGGAACAGTATGTCCAAAGAAATTATTTTTTAATGACTTTACATTTTTAAGTGCTACTATAATGACGCAACTTACTGGATGAATGTGCAGAGGCTGCAACGGAATTTTCCATTTCCCTTCTTCAAACCCTGGTTATCGAGGAACCTAAAGTTATTTCAGAACTTCACAATCTTGTTGATGCTCTGGCTAAGGTTTGTATTTGTACACGAGTCTCTGCATTCCTTACTGTACCCTCTATTCCTAACAATATTTTATTTTTCAGCTTGCTACAAAGCCTGGATGCCCTGAGCCACTACCACAGCTTCTTGAAATGATCAAGAATCCTGGTGCTCTATCATCTAGCAATGCTGGAAAGGAGGATAAGGCAAGACAGTCAAGAGACATTAAGGTCACAAGAGCAATGTGGTTCAGCTGCCACTATTGTTCATGCACTTTTTGTCTTCTCTTCTGGTTTTGTTATCTGTTCTTGCTTTTGGTTTTCCTGAAATCTGGATTTTTTGTAACCATGTAAAAAACAGGTTCCTGGTCTGCTACCTGCTAACAGGGAAGAGTTCAACAGCGTGGATTCTATAGAACCAGATCCTGCTGGGTTCCGGGAGCAGGTATCACCTTGAAATTGATAGATAAGTTTGAATTTTGTTTGCTTGGTTATGTGGCACTAATTGTGTTAGATACTGACCATAACTGCTCTACAATTTGACCAAGTTATACTGTTGATGCCTGCACTTTTATTGTAATGTTTTATTGAATATTTCATTTCCTCCAGCTGTACCCGAGTTATGACTGATTAGAATAATTCATGTATGTGTAAGCTACACCTTAGAATTGCACTCAAAATTATGATTGTTTTTTAAAACACACCCTTGTGAAGTTGATATGCAAAAGTAAAGGGAAAATTCAGTGGCTCCTTTTAGGCTTAGGAAATGAAATGTAGAACCAATTGGAAACCCTAAAATCTGATACTATTCATAAAAGAAAGGAGAAAATATATTTTGCAAGATATGGCTATTCTGATTTTGTAAGACAATCTTGTGTGAATGCTTAGTTGCATGTAGTTTCATAAGTTGAGTAGTTTATTTCCCTTTATTTCTTACCTTTCATTTTTACTTTGTTTAGCAAAGGGTTATTGGCATAAAATCTTTCCTTAATCATGTATGTGTTGGGCCAGAGACAAAATTTGAACTCCTAATGCTTACTTCTTTTATGCTCAAATTGTAGGTTTCCATTTTGTTTAAAGAATGGTATAGAATATGTGAACTTCCTGGTGCCAATGATACAGCCTCTGCCCACTTCATCTTGCAATTGCATCAGAATGGGCTGCTTAAGGGTGATGATCTTACAGACCGCTTTTTCCGGCTATTACTGGTGTGGCTTTTCTTTCATCATATTGGTTATTCTTTTCTACTGATGACCAGGATTGTCAGTGTAACCTCTTTCCTTGTGCTTTTTTTCCAGGAGCTTGCTGTTGCGCATTGCTTATCCACTGAGATGATTAATTCAGGGTCACTACAATCACAACAGCTGCAGACAATGTCATTTCTTGCAATTGATATTTACGCAAAGCTTGTCTTCTCAATCTTGAAGGTTGTTAACTGTATATCTTTTTCTTTTCTCGTTTCTTTTTGGAATTTTTAGCATCTAAGCTGTTCTGTTGGTTTGTTGGAACAGGGATCAAACAAACCCTTTCTTCTATCCAAGGTGTGTATGCTATTTCTATCAAACAAACGCATGCATGTTATTTCTATCTCAAGGACTTTATTAAATGTATAATTTTTGTCTATAATATTTCCCATTGCTTTATGGTAGATTCTGGCAGTTGCTGTCCGATTCATTATAAAAGATGCAGAGGAGAAGAAGGCATCTTTTAATCCAAGACCACTTTTCAGATTATTCATCAACTGGCTTCTAGATCTTGGTTCACTTGAGCCTGTTACTGATGGTGCAAATCTTCAGGTGTTTGTCCCTTTCATTTACTTCAACAATTTATTTTTTGTTTCTTTTTTGGGTACAAACGTGGGTTCAAACTTTTAATAACCGCTAACATTGTTGATGTATGTGTAAATCACCCGTCAATTAAACTGGTTATTTTGTTTGTGTTGATTTTTATTGCTTTTGCCAATGCATTTCAACCCTCTTTCCTTCAACCAATAAGCTAAGAACATGCATGCGTGTTTGACTGATACCACTTCGTGAATTGCAGATTTTGACTGCTTTTGCCAATGCATTTCATGCATTGCAGCCCCTCAAAGTTCCTGCGTTCAGGTTAGGAATGCCCACTACTGATTCATAATTTGCTGTATTTTGGTTTAAGGATAATGTTGTAATGGTATGCTATTTTATTGTGATGCACACTTTTTTAACTGTGTGTTTCGCTCTGCATATGGAATTGTTGATGTTGCTGAATTCATTTAAGAATTCCAAATCCCTTTTTTTTTCGAGAGATGTAAACATTTTTTATTAGGGGATCATTTACTTCTAGTTTACTTTGTCAGATATTTGACCCTTTTTCGGTGGAAGTAAAGAGGTTGTATATTTGACTTTCAGGCTTTATGTTAAGTAAAATTTTGAGTGGGCTCTGATACATCAGAAATTTAAAACACATTAACTTTGCTTCTGAATTATGTTAGAAATTGGGTTGATTATATTCTCAAAATTGAGGCACATATGACCCAAGAATATATTTTAACTCCAATCTGAGCAGACATTCTTTGACATGCTCCTCATTATTGTTTATATGACTTATTTTACCGATTTTATTGTTGAAAGGTGCATCTCTATCTATGTAAAATGTGTCTTGCATTGCATGTCTGTATTTGGGCAAGACAAATATCCACCTGTAATAAATTTACCGTATTGTAGTATGTTCTCTATACTGGTTTGAATTTTTCCACGTTCTTCCTGTATCATTTTGTATTAGTTTTTTTACAATGATTGTGTATGTTAATTGTCTTGATGCTTGTATTTACCATTGTTTTGAGTGAGTATCTTTATTTAAACTCATTTGATTGTAAATATATAGAGGTTCTGTAAAGTCTACAAAGTCTATCTCACACACATTGTTTGATTTTGTTTTCATAACTTAGTTCCTTTATGGGCATGTTTCTTCAGTTTTGCATGGCTTGAACTGATAAGTCACAGGAGCTTCATGCCTAAAATGTTGACTGGTAATGGTCAAAAAGGTTGGCCTTATATCCAAAGGTTGCTTGTAGACCTGTTCCAATTTATGGAGCCTTTTCTGAGGCATGCTGAACTTGGAGACCCGGTTTGTGTCTATCTATGCCTCAATTATTTTCTTTCATTGGAAATTCTAAGAAATATCTGATTTATTTTGTTATAAAAATATATTATCCTATATTTCTTAGGATATCTAACAGCTTCCAACTGGGTCTATGCACACAATAATGCTTCTTACATCTACACCTTTTTTTCTTTTTTTAAAATTTTGTTCTGATCAGGTACGTGTCCTCTACAAAGGGACACTAAGGGTGCTCTTGGTGCTACTTCATGACTTCCCCGAGTTTCTATGTGATTATCACTTTACCTTTTGTGATGTTATTCCTCCAAGCTGCATTCAGATGAGGAATATCATTTTAAGTGCATTTCCACGGAGTATGAGGCTGCCCGATCCATCTACTCCTAATTTGAAGGTCTTAGAATCTCTTGTTACCCACACATCCCCAAACGTTTTGTTAAGGTTAAGGAGCATTAAGTTGATGTTACTGCCTTGTGTTGTTGTATGCAGATCGATTTACTCCAGGAAATTACCCAATCACCCCGCATTCTTTCAGAGGTTGATGCTGCACTTAAAGCAAAGCAGATGAAGGCTGATGTAGATGAATACCTTAAGGTCCGCACTTCCCTCTTTGAATTTGGTCTGTTTTAATAGTTGGCTTGCTATGTTATAATTCTGTAGAATTATCATGTTTGATGCATTTGTTGCTTGTAAACATGTGAATTCCTTTTGGTCAAGATTTTCTACTTTTCATTTCCTTAATTGATTCACTCCAATCTATTTTTACTTTGCTACATTTTATTCACAAGCTTTCAATCATTTTTTTTTGCAGACAAGGCAACAGGGTTCTCCATTTTTGTCTGATCTGAAGGATAAGATGCTTCTCGCACCCAATGAAGCTGCCTCTGCTGGGACTCGATACAATGTGCCCTTAATCAACTCACTTGTGCTATATGTTGGAATGCAGGTACTTTAAATGGGAAAATTCTAAGATTGCCATTTTAAATTGGAGTTTCGAAGTTGCTGAGGTTTTTTTGTTCTAAGCATGTTAGATCGTATATTTTTTATCACAATGCAAAGATCTAAATAATGTTTTGGTATAACAGGCAATCCATCAGCTTCAGGGACGAACTCCCCATACACAATCTTCAGCAAATGCTTTCCCCTTAGCCGTATTTTCTGTTGGTGCTGCATTGGATATTTTTCAGACACTTATTGTGGACTTGGACACTGAAGGCCGTTACCTCTTCCTAAATGCCATTGCCAACCAATTACGTTATCCTAATACCAACACACACTACTTTTCCTTCATCCTTCTTTACTTGTTTGCTGAATCAAACCAGGTACACCTAAACTTGTGCTATGCTTTTTATCTTTAGCTTTATCAATCATACCACCAATTGTTATTTAGCTATATATTCATGTTTTGATATAGCAGGAAGTTATCCAAGAACAAATTACCAGAGTCTTGTTGGAACGCCTAATTGTTAACCGTCCTCATCCCTGGGGTCTCCTCATTACCTTTATTGAACTCATCAAGGTATTTTCTTTGCATTTTGGTACATATTGCAGGTTATTAACCAAGCCACTTCTCTTACCTCTATTTGTAATTTTTTCTTGTCATTTGGCAGAATCCTAGGTACAACTTCTGGAACCGGAGTTTCATCAGATGTGCCCCGGAGATTGAAAAACTTTTTGAATCTGTGTCAAGATCTTGTGGGGGTCCAAAACCAGTGGATGATAACATGGTCTCCGGTTGGGTCTGAATGTCAATATAGTCTTTTAATACTTGTTAGTTTGTGTAGGTTAGACAGTTAACCCTAACCATGTTAGTTAGGATTATTTCCTCAGTTGTAATCTAACACTCTTTCTACGTTGTATATCATGTATTAGTGAAATTCTTTCTCATTGCTTTCAATTTTTTTCTCATGGAATGTGCATCTGGTTTCTTCTATACAAAAATTTACGTAGAAGATTTCATTTATAGTATGTTTCAGTAAGTAGTTTAAAACTATTATTGTAAAAGTATATATTTATAAACTTTATCATTATAGTTATCTACATGTTTATATAAATTACAGAAATATTTTTTATTAACTAAAGACAAATATAAATGAATGATTACAGTGAAGCAACGTGTATGAGTAAACAAACAAGTGCTTTCATTATAATATCCACATGTTTATATAAATTACAGAATATATATGTTCGTAGTCATTGATTCATCTCATCAATTTGTTTAATAAAAAATGCCAATAATTTATGCGTTATATAGAAAGATCTAACCCTTTAAACTTTTTTCATGAACACTTTTCTTGAATAAAATTTAGAACAGAAGAGAGTTCTATTAACAGATTCAACACGCTGGATCAGTGAGGTCAAACATTATCTACATGAAAACCGGAAGGCCATTATAAGATATGGAAAAAGTATGCAAAATTTAATATATTTACATGTCTTTTTAGAAAAATGAAAGAGTACAACCGTTACTCCTGAAGTAACTTTGGATACGTCCGTGCTTATGGATAAGTGAAAAATATGTTTGGAAACTAATGAGAATTTTTATACGACTTCATTTTTTTATATATTTTAGAAGTGTTTAGGAATAAGTTGTAAAAAAAACCATAAATAAATGGTGAACAACATTAATTTGAGGACCAAAGAGAAATTAAAATGAAGTGAACCTCACGGGACGTGATTCAACCAATTCTTTAACTGGAGAAGAAACATTTTGTATTACAAAAAGGTGAAAAAGCTCTAAAACTATCTCTCATTCTCCAACCCTTGTCAAGATATCTTACTGGAACTTAGGCATGCCATGAGTGTGGCATCTTAAGCTCTTTTGGCAAAGGAGTTTGCACGCATAAAAGTTGACTAATGTGGTCACTCATTTCAACTTCTTCACCTTGAGCATATATAAACTGTAACCAACCATTTTACAAGCAATGAGGAACAGAACTGCACTAGTGCTGAATGGATTTAACATAATGGTTAGCCTGAACCCCAAGAAAGTTGTGAAGGGGAGTGAGTCTCAGATGTTTGCATCTGCTGAAATCTTTTCATTGTTGATCGTCTCAAGTTTAGCTTTTGCTTCTCTGCCTTTTCCCTCACTGTGCATATTTTCTTTTGAGTCCTCACTGAGGCCTTAAATTGTTTCCTCTCCAGATCACTCTGTAATCACAGGACAAAAAAGATTAATGAAAAAAAAGGAGGCTACACTGAAGACATGCATTTGCTTAAGAGTTTATTTGTGCTGCTAATGTGGCCTAAAAGGACACTGTGTAGAGAAACTTCTCAGCTAGAAGATAAACACAAAAAGAAAAATGAAATCATAAACTGCAGAATCTGTTTATGAGTTCAAGTTTGCATCGTGTTTAATCCTTGAGAGCATTTGAGGGTTGATGTACACAATTCAATGTAAAACAAGCAGTTTGTGCTTTGTTTTTCTACCCTACTAAGGGTATAAATAGTGCACAATCTACATATTTAAATGTAACATAGATGGAACAAGCTTACATGCCTGAATTTTATCCATCTTGTCCATAGCTTTTCTTGTTTGCTGCAGCTCCCAATCATTTATGGCGTGTTCCTTTCTTCTCATCCTACAAACAAATTTATCTTGTTACTGTCTCAATGACAATCACACAAACAAAAAGTAATAATAGGTTTGAGAAATTTCTGCGTAGTTCTCACTCACTTTAGCATAAGTTCAACGTGCTTGGCCTTACGTGCATCTCTTTCTGCTTCCTGTTTCCTCCTCCTAACATCATCGAAAAACTCATCATATGGTCCCATCAGTCTTGTTCGTTCATAGCCTCCACATTTTGCTGTTCTGTGAGTGCAGGTAAGGCATGTCTGGCCTTTGAAAACAGGACTCTCTTCTCTAACACAGGGTAATGTTATGTTGTGCAGTTCACCATGTTCTTGAGCCACAGGGTAGCTGTTGCACAGTGCTGGGAGTCTCGAGTATTCTTCTTCTTCTTGGCTTCCATTTTGCCCAGAATCAATAGATTCTGATCAAAACATTACAATAGGTATCATGAATAATTGCATTTAGTGTGTTTACTTATTGGATTTTGTAAAATTAATGTTAATGAGATTTATCTTCTAATAGTTTTTATTCCACAAACTCGATGGAATTTAACTAAAAACCAATTCTTTCCCTATAAATATTGATCTTCAATAAGATATTTCAACTTAATTCAAAATCATGTAAAATGAATCCAAACACGCATTAGAAAGCAGGAACCAGGTAGACATGAGATCACATGACAAACCTGTAGGATGGTTAGAGGATCTGCAGAACTTATTGGCATGTTCCAACCATTCATCAATGTCTGAGAGGCAAGTTGAGAGCTTGCTGTTGTTGTTGTCGCCATTGTCAATGTTGCAGGCCATGCCATGGCTCTGTGATTCCAAAAGGAAAAAAAAAAAAAAAAAAGGGTATATTGGAGTGAGTTGAGTTCATTCAATGATGGCATAAATCAAACCAGTCAATAACATGCATGATGGTTAATCAAGAAACTTCGTATCAGTGTCATGAAAAATGGGAGACATTTCCAAGAACCCAGAAAGAATCAAAAGGAATGCAGCAAGAAAACTAATGTGGGTGAAAAGAGTAATGCAGAAAGTGATTATTTTGGTAGAAAGATTGATTGGAAGATGAAGCAAAGAAGGAGTTTCTTGAAGGGTCGGTGATTGTACGAACGTGGTGTCTTGGAGTGGAGAACTCAGTGGCATGGTGTGTGTTTGTATGAAATGTGGTTGAGGCGTTGCTGCAGATGGTGGAGGGAGATTCTGGCAATGCAGTCATTAGAGAACTCATGCTCCATGCTGAGTTTTTGAAGCTTCTTGCTACACGAGAAGAGGAATCAGATTTGTTGGAGCAAAAATGGGACATGTTGGCTTCCTTGTGTGAAGATGGAACTGTGTGCTTTGTTTCCAACATTGCCAGTGCCAAATACTCTCTCTCTCTCTCTCTCTCTCTCTAAACTCTCTTTTCTTTAAGGAGTTTTTCTACTTTACATGACTTCATGTCAAAAACAACTTTTGAATCAAACTGAATATTTATTATTTGGAGATGGATGAATATAGGATGCAAGATAAATAAATAAAATTAAATTTATCTTATGAATTTTAATATTTGTTAGGAGTGTTACATGCTATACAAATATAAACCGGCTTTCCTTTTTTTTTTTTTTACACGGAATAAAATTTTGTTTGATTGTTTTATATTTGTTTCACATATAACAATATATGTAAATTAATGTAAAAAAATAGTCAATTTAATTTAGCTTCACAAGGTTTGCAAGAATGTTGTGCTCTGGTTTTATTGGTACACTCACTCTCACACAAACACTTTGCTTCATTTTCATCTCATTCAAAGCTTAGTGCAATGGGTTTGAAGTTTCATCAACAGGTGTCTACTCTTTCACAACAAGAAAAGAAAAAGTCACTAATCTTATTCCTTTGGAAGAGACAAAAAAACAATATTCAAACTGGTTTTACACACTAATTTAACTCTGCTACTTAACAAGAGAACAACATGGTAACAAACAAATCAAAACAAAGAGGATCACAGTCCCTAACTGAATTAAAAATATTAATTGTAGTATTATCAAGAACAAGAACTTTGCTGTCATAGGAGAGATGCATGGCTATTCTTTGTTCAAAACATCAACAATCGTGTGCATATGACTCTGCAGCTTCTCTGTTACTCGACTCATGCTGGGCCTAGCATTTTTCTCTTCCTCCACACATTCCAAAGCCACTGTTGCCAATATCTCCACTTCATTCATGTCATAGTTTGTTCCCAAAGCAGGGTCAACAATTTGATCCACCCAAGATGATCCATTTTCTGATCCTTTCATCCTTTTCTCCCTCACCCATGTCACCAACCTCTCATGATGAGTTGACTCTGCTTCTAACTCTGTGATTGGAGCACCTGTTGTTGGACTCCTTCCAGTGATCATCTCCAACACAACAATGCCATAGCTGTAGACATCCACCTTGGAAGTGATTGGCAGGTTGAACACCCATTCAGGTGCCATGTAACCTCTTGTTCCTCGTATCCTTGAAAAGCTTGAATTGTTGAGGTTGTTCCTGTTAAGTAGCTTAGACAACCCAAAATCCCCTACTTTTGGTTTGTAATCAGAGTCAAGAAGTATATTTTGTGGCTTGATGTCACAATGCAGAATCCACTCCAAGCATTCTTCATGCAAGTATGCCAGACCCCTTGCTGTTCCCAGGGCAATGATATACCTTTTGCTCCAGTCAAGCACATTTGAAGCTGATGAAAGGTTCTGAGCCAAAGAACCATTCTCCATGTACTCATAAACCAACAACCTATGCTTTCCCTCTGCACAATACCCCAACATGCATATCAAGTTCATGTGGTTAAGCCTTCCAATGATGCTTACCTCTGCCAGAAACTCACTCTCTCCTTGGTTTGCTACTTCGTGTAATCTTTTTATCGCCACGATTTGATTATCTTCCAAGACACCCTTATACACTGTACCTCCACCACCTCTTCCTATCTCTTCATTGAAACCTTTGGTGGCTTGTTTCAGCTCAGAGTAACTGAATTTCCTGAATCCCACAGCCGCTGCAAGAACATACCCTTGTCCCTCAGCACCTGAGGGTAACGTTCTGTTATTCCTAAACAAGAAACACCACACCAGAAAGATGCACACCAGTTCAACTCCTCCCAAGGCGCTTGCAAACCACAGCATGAACTTCACCGATCCATTTTCTCCCTCTTTGACATACGATCTGTGAAGCAGCTCTGCGCCCTGATCACTATCTCCCCCACAAACCAAGCCATTCTTTTTTATGTTGTTCTCAAACTCAACACGAGAAGATGAAGGAAGTTTCAGGAAGAATGACCCCATGAAACCTGGTTGACTATTCCCATTACGCAAATGGGTCTTCGGGTAGCACTGAAAGAAAGCATTTTCCACTGAGAAGCTGTGTTGAAACCCTCTGCATTCGCACATCTGCGAGCAGAGATTCTCACACTGTTGATAGGTGTAATTTCCAAAGTATCCATAGTCGTATCCGTAGAAATCAACATCAGGTATGCGCAGGAAGCGAGTCTCGTCCTCGGTTCTGTTGTTGTTGCTGCTGCACAAAATCTCGAAGGTTGGTTTGCAACCTTGAGACCAGTCTTCGCTATCAACCCAGGAATGACCTATTCACACAATTCTTTTCATCAAACACTTAACAAGAAAAGAACATAACATTCTAAAACTGAAATCTGGTTCTGGAAAAGTTCAAAATGTCTCCTTTTCATACCTGGAAGGCACGAACACTTTCTTCCACTGGGAGGGTCGTATTTGCAATAACTGTTAGCCCCACAAATCCCATGAACGTAGCATGGATGCGAGCGAAATTCCCCTGCCATTGTCCACTTCTCTTCCCCATTGTTCCTGCTGTACATCCTCGCACCACCGTCGTGATCGAGGGTCAACCTCCGTTGCAGCACCGTGCCGTAGTCAATGCTTCTGAAAGTGAAGTTATCGGAAGAAACCAGGTACCCCAAATCATCAAGCACGGCGACCCTGCTATCGTTGTAAGTGGATCTACCGTTTCCGGCGCCACCGTTCCCGAAGTTGTTATTCTGAAGCCAAGGGTCCGGCCAATAAACGCTGGAAACTTGAGGACCCTGGTACATGATGCGAAGAACATTCTCGGAGTCGAAGAAGAGCCTGTAGAAACCGGAGGAGTAGTTGCTCCCGCTTCTCGAGGAAACCAGGCTGCTGCTCTTCGTCAGAGATTGTCCGGGAAGAAGCGTGTCGGTTGGGAAATGGAAGCTCTGCCACATCACAACCTCGGAGGAACTGTTCCGGCTTTCGAGGAGTACGAGGTTGCCGTTGTCGTGCAAACGTAACTGGACTTGTCTGGATTCGGCGGCGGTGTTGGTGGACCACACTTGGAACTGGCCGGCGTCGGTGAGTACGAGGTTGCCGGTCGTGAGAAGGGATAGCGTGGAGCGTTTTCCGTTAACCGGCTGGTCCCGGTTGGCCATCCAAACGACGGTGTCCGGTGAGCGCGTGTACCATATTGCGAAGCAGAAAGCGTTTTCTCCGACGGCGTAAAAGCCTGCTGTGAATGTTTTTTCCGGCGATGACTCTATCACATCTTTTTTGAAGTTTTCGACGGAAAGAGATAAAGAAGACGAAGCATGGAAATTATGGAACAACATCAGAGAAAGGAGAAGAACGAAACACAGTGTTGAAGATGCCATTTTGCATGACACTGTGTGCCAATGATGAAGTTGGTGTCATTATTTAAAACGAAAGAGTCAAAGAAGACAACATTTTCATCTCCTCTTGTTTTTCTTAGTACTTTCCTTCCGTCATTGTTACTCATGAAACTGAAAAGTCTAAGATGTTAATGATAAACAAAGTTGGTTGATTTTTGTAAGGCAAGAAACCAATGAAAAAGACTGATTAAGTGGGTATCATGAGCAGTGGTTTTTTGAAGACTGATTAAGAGCTGAATGTGATTTTAGAAGATAAATGTTCAAAGATTTGGTCATATAAATATATGATTTGGAGAAGAAAGTGTTTATTAAAAAATGAGTTTGATGGTTTTTTAGAGAAAAATGAAATGAGAAGTAAACGCAGTAATGAACAGTTGAAGTCGTGCATGAAAGTATGCATGAAAGTTCAAAAACATAGGGACCTGCGTGTCCCTTCGGTCAAAATATATAATTTGAACAAGGAAAAGCTTACATCTACTTTTCTTCACTTTCCTACTATTTTCCAATATCTAATAAAAAAATAGTATCTATATTTATTTAGTTAATTCACCCTAAAGTATTTTATAGTTTAAAATAAAAATGTTATTTTGTTAGTGTTGAAAGGGTATTGAATGAAAAAATTGGTGATTGTGTTTCCAACATTGATAAACTTTTTTTTTCTCAATTATATGGTTTAACTTCTTTTATGGACGATATAATTATTATCTTATCTCATTTTTTTTATTTATGTTAAAGTGTTAAGAAATATGTACTTTTATGATTAATATTTTATTGCTTTTATTAAAAAAAATTAATAACAAGAGGATAAGAGACTTTGATCAGCATTAGTGATGTAGATGTATAATACATTTTCAATTAAAAAATAATAAAATTTACTCGTTAGTTTATATAAATCAAAATATCATATATTCAAATTTATGAGACTTAAAATTCAATTAAACTTAAATAAAATATAAATTAATAACATATAAAAATTAGAAACTTAAAATCTTTATTTTTCATTATGCATATAAAAATGCAGTAGACTAGAGAAACTCACTTCTAATTTAAAAACTCTTTTTTTCACCAAACATATAGTAATTTCTACTTATACAACAATTATTTAAAAGTAAACCACTTTGACTATTCTTTTATCACTTAAAATGTAATCAGTTCGAAAAAATATTGAAGATGGAAAATTTCAGAGAATTGCAAAGAAGACTAAATAAGTGATTGAGTAGCTCAATGTCAACCTTTCGAATAGAGTGATTGGAAGGCAGAAAACATGACTTACACATGAAATCTTCGGTTATCTATTCACATCATAAACAAAAAAGTATATTATACTGTTATTGTTTTCTTTTATATTTATATATGTTATAAAAAAGTAAACAAAACATGTGTAAACTTTCAAAATTAAGAGAATATTTTAATAACTTCGTAGAGACTTAAAAGATTTCAAGTGGAATAGACAAGGATTGAAATGAACTCTTTTCAAGCAATATAACTTAAAAAAAAATAAAATTATAGGGTCGAATTAATAATTCTTAAAGAAGCAGGTTTTAATAAATTGACTATAATATGCTGTAAGAAACTGTTTTTTTTTTTCTTTTTTATCTCTTTAAGAATATTGAAATATATGTTTTGGATTTATTCTATTCAGACAAATTTTGTATAAACTTTGTTATTAGGGATGACAAAAATACTTGTGTCTGCAAAGATTGATTTAATGAGTTTTCTTGTAATTTAAATGAAGAACAAGACGAGGGAGAAATGATCAAATATTGATTTCTATAATAGCTCACTCAATACTTGAGCTACATCCAGTTTATCAGGATAACATGAGTCTGATCATACATTATATCAAAAGTTTTATAAAATTTCTAAAAGAATACACTTTTGAATAAAGCAAAACACCAAAATTCTTAAATACCACAAGAATCTTATCCCTGAAATTGTAAGATCCCACTTACAAACCTATAATCACCCTAGGAACCACACAAAAGCACAATAACAACTAAACCTGGATGAAGGCTCTCCCTAGCCAACCAAAACACATGTTCTTCTTCAACACAAGCAAAAATGCTCCAAGATTCAAAAGATCTTCAATCACCAGCTCCACATTGTGTAATCCACAAAGAGAGAGTTACTCCACTCCTTGAAAAGCTAGCTTTAATAGCTTGTTCATAAGTGAATTCAACATGTTGATTTATCCGTATAATCTGTTGATTTAACTTGACTTAATTGAAATCAATCGATTGAATAACAATTCAATTGATTGAATACATTCATGCTAGAATTATATGCAGCAAGCCATTTAACTTGTTAAAAACATTTTTAACAAATTGAAAAGGACAAACACAATACAAAAGACATTTATCCTATGTCATATAGTTTACGAATACAATACAATCTTCAAGCTTTGAGATCTTCGTGATAACTTCGGATGCAACAATTCACAAACTTGATCAACAACAACTCTTCTTCAATTCTTCATCAACCACACATAATCTCATGCACTTGCTTCATTAAATCTTCATCAACCACCAAGGTCACTTGTGCTAATAGATATGATGCTGGCTAAGCTGATCCAACATGCCCTCTTCTTGTGTATAATGGTTTTAGTTGTAAGTCGAGATGACCTTAATCCTATACGATACAAATATAAATAATGTTATCTTTTTATGTTTATTATGAGCTTCAAAGGAGCTCAAATAGAATGGAAAAATAATAAAATTATTATAGATTTACCAATCACATCAAATATAAATGAAGTGAAATTATTTTACAAGTTAACCGACTTATATGAAATATTTGTCTAAGATTTAATCATAATAACATCGCCTTTTTGAATGAGATAATTAAAAAAAATGTTTTTCAATTAGGTGAAAATCAAGGAATTGTCTTTAAAAAAATTAAAAGAACATTTATCGATGCACCTATTCTCATCTATTATTCTCGACCTATAGTTATTTCAAACTTTTCAAAATCCTTTAAAATAAAGTACTATGCTCAAAAAATTGAAGATAAAAAAAATGTTACTTTAAGAATAACACTTTATTGTTAATTGTATTAAAAAGTTAAAGGAAAATCAAAATAATTATTTTACTTAAGACAAGGAACTTCACTATTCTACAATTTCTCTCTCACTTTTTAGAATTGTCCTTAGTCTCTTAACTAATTTTGATTTGCTATCTCTTCTTCTTAATGGTGCTATGGTGAGTAGTGATCGAATTGAGAAAGTAAAAATTGTGAAAGACCTACACATCCAAGTAAGGAAAGAGATAGAGAAGAAAATAACTTATTATGCAAAGATAGAAGAAAAAAAGTTAGCTTTCAATTAAGAGATTGATTATGACTACATATGAAGAAAATTTTCTTAATCACATAAAATTCAAACTTTAAACTTTAGAATAGAGGTGATGGTGGCTTTCAAGTGCTAGAAAGAATAAATGTCAATCCATTTGGTAAAATTTTTCAAATGATTATTATGAGTTGTATTTTTAGTGTTAGTGAATTATTTTTTTATGTAAAACTTACATATTTAATAAATATTGATGTTTTTTTTTATTGTTGCTGTAACATCCCAATTTCAGCAGCTTAAAACTAATTAAAATAGGGAGTTTCATCATAGTTCCAAAACAGATAATTCAGTGTACACAATATATTAATACAGTCTTACAAAAGATATGACTATAAAAATATATCGCTTATACACTTAAACTAAACTAATAAACTCTATACTTAAAATGAACACTGATAAAGCTCCCACTGGAAACCTCCTTCTCAACACTTAAACGATGACTCTTCATCCTTCAGAAGCGCCTTTGACACTGCAACCACATCTGCTCCCACCGAATAGGTGATCATCGCAAAAGGAAACATACAACACGTGACAGACACACTAAAAGCAAGGATAAGCTAATCTGATTAAATGAATCATACACTTCAATTATAAATAGAAAATCATGCAATCTTTCTTATTTTCACCAGAATCACATAAACCACCCCAAAAACAATGCAAATATATTACTCTAGACTCGATATCTGGATTATGTAAGCGACATTGGATCTCTGGGTGGCTTGCACCTATGACGTTTCCCAAACTCTGCAGAGTTTGGACACAAGGGGTTATCACCCAACCACTCCCAAGGTAAGTTCCCTTCGCGTTTGTGACTGAATCGGGTCCACAGACTAGGACCTCCTGCTACTCCTCACGACATAATCCATTACACTCTACATGAGCCTTAATGGTTATTGGAGCGTCAGGATACCAACCCATACGGAGTCCTCATGTCCTTACATACACTAAAACATTCCTCTTAGAATTTCTCTTGAAATCCTAGTTCAACCACTTCTTCTCATATTCCAACTTCATGCAATTTCACCACACATATTACCAGTCATAACAATTCATGCATATCGTAACTAAGTTCATGTTTTAACATTTAAACATAGTTTCATCCATTAGAAACAGAGAAATAGCACTCAGCTGCAGAGGTTCTCGCCCAAGCTGGAAGGTCTCGCCAAGGCAAAAAGGCTCTCTCGCTTAGGCGAGTCATTCTCGCCTGAGCGAGGCTCGAAACAGAGAACAACCCAAACTTTGGGCAAATTCTCGCTCAGGCTAAGCTGTCTCGCTTAGACGAGAGTGACTCTCGCTCAAGCGAGACTAGCTCGCCTAGGCGAGATCTCGCGCAGAAACAGGGGATGAGTTTCTGGTGTTTTCGCTCAGGCGAGAGATGCTCGCTTAGGCGAAAATACCATATTCCCAATCTGTTCTCACATGCAACAGTAAAAAAATCTAGCACAATCCAAGCATACACTTAATTACACAGTTCAAGCACTCATACAACAATCAATCATGCAATTCAAAGTCATCAGAATGATTTCTATACGAAATTCAAGTAAAACAATTATCTTCCCTCACCTGTTATTCTGTTTAGACAACTTTATAAACGTCAACGCCTTAAAAACGTCAACACCTCTAACTCCACAGGATGCTCTATCTACATATAGAAACATCACAAGAACAATCAGGACATACCGTTATGATCACTGATCAGCAGATACTCATACTGATGATTAAAACGTCGCATGCAAGCGGAAGAGGGCTTGCATGCAACAGAAAGACTAAAAAGAGAGCGAAAACTCAACTTACGCGAACGGAGAAACTGATCAGTCCAATTTGAAGAGCTCGCCGAGAGGATCAATCCTACGGTCTCGGTTCTTCAATCAGACGACTAGAGAGACAAAACCTATAGAGAGAAGTCAGAGAACTCTAGAAAAGTAGTTTCTAGAGAGATGATGTGTTTTAAAATAATAAAACTCGTTTATAAGAATTTTATTTATACTAACACCTTTTAATATTAAAATAATCGAGTCTCACTATTTTTAAACCATTATCCATTTTAAAACGCTATTTTCTAGGGTCTTACAGTTGCACCTCTCATATTTTGCAATTATCGCTAAAAAAAATAAAAATTATTTTCACCTCTCATATTTTGCAATTATCGCTAAAAAAAATAAAAATTATCTACAAATAATTATATATGTATTTGTTTCAACATGTAATCCGTAAATAGTAATTAATTATCAATGAATTTAATGCATTATATCTAAATTTTGTCCATAAAAAAATCAATTTTTTTAGTACATTAAATTTTAGATTAAATCTTAAGATAATTTGAATTTCGCTGGTCTATCATATTTGAACAATACCACAATGACACACAGTTTAATATCAGCACGTTACTTCTTTCAAAAATATCTTCTAACATCAATAGATTATAACATTATTTTATAAATAGAAATTCAATTTTAGAGAAAAAGATGTTCTAATATCCTATAGAGTGAAGAGAATTTTCTCGAGAACAAAGGTTCAAAGAATACAACCCATTCCTTTATTCATTTACACTTGTTTTTTTTCTTCATTACCATAATCTCTTGGCTCATCCCAAATTATCAAAACCTCATTTTTCTTTTTAAAGTGACTTTTGAATTATTTGTTTGGAAGTTTTCTAAAACAAGATTTTTGAAATTTTTGAAATAAGTTTTCTAGAGTGGAATTTTTGGAATAAGTTTTTTAAAATAGAATTTTTAAAATGTATTTCAAAACAAAATTTTCAAAATGTACATATCACCTTCTTAGACTATTTTTTTTGGAGTCATATTTTATAACAAATTCTTGAAAATGAGTATTTTTTAGTTAAATATGTTTGCAATCAGAAAAAAATTAAAATTCTTCCCTCTTCTAAATTTTTAAATATATTAATTTCTAAATTTTAAAAGAATATAATCTTTTTAACTTAAAACCATTAAATTTTATTTATATATTAAATTATATTTGAATAAGATCAGATCTAATGAAATAAAGAGCTTAAATATGAATATGAAACATAATTTAATACGTCAAAAAATTTAGCCCAATTGTATCTATTATCTTTTAAATTTGAAAATTAAATTGTATTAAAATTTGGTTCAGAAATAAACTTTAATTTCGTTATGAAAATTTAGAGAATAAAATATATTTAATTTTCTTTTTCTAGAGTCAATTAATTCTTTATATCTTCTTCTGCCTCTATTGCGAAGAAGAGAGATTAAGTTATCGAAGAGGACAATGGCGGTGTTTTGCAATGATGATGGAGAATATCTTAACAACTACCACCTTTTCTGGATGGGTAGGTGTAGATACTGAGACATTCAACACTTGTTTTCCACAACTATTGACTATTTCCTCGTTTTTATTATTAACTCCTTCAAATTTTTCCTAGAGATAGAATAGATCGAACACGAGACAACATTCACTTTCATGGATCAGCTTCACGTTGAGGTATAATTCATAGCCAAAGCAAGTTGCATTTGTTGTCCTTTTCAATTTGATTCTCTCTCCATTTTATTTATTTATTCAACCACTCCAACCCCACCAGGAAGACATAAAACAGCAAAGCACAGCATAACATGAGAAAATCCATTGATGGCAGCTTCAACACTGTCTTTCGCTCTTCTCCTTCCTCTCATCTTCTTCCATACTTTCCATGCTTCATCTTCATTCTCTCTCTCCGTCGAGAACTTCAAAGAAGATGTCATACTATCACCCAAAAAAACATTCACAGCAGGCTTTTACGCCGTCGGACAAAACGCTTTCTGCTTCGCGATATGGTACACGCGCTCACCGGACACCGTCGTTTGGATGGCCAACCGGGACCAACCGGTTAACGGAAAACGCTCCACACTCTCTCTTCTCAAAACCGGCAACCTCGTACTCACCGACGCCGGTCAGTTCCAAGTGTGGTCCACCGGCACCGCCAACTCATCCAGACAAGTCCGCTTACATTTGCACGACACCGGCAACCTCGTACTCCTCGAAGATTCCCCCGACAACGCTGTCTTGTGGCAGAGCTTCGAATTCCCAACCGACACGCTTCTTCCGAATCAGCCTCTGAGAGGGAGCACCAATCTCGTTTCCTCGAGAAGCGGGAGCAACCACTCCTCCGGTTTCTACAAGCTCTTCTTCGACTTCGAGAATGTTCTGCGGCTCATGTACCAGGGTCCTCGAGTTTCTAGCGTTTTCTGGCCCTACGCTTGGCTTCAGAGCAACAACTTTGGTAATGGCAACAGCAACGGCAGATCCACTTTCAACGATAGCAGGGTTGCTGTGCTTGATGAGTTGGGTGGCGTGCTTTCTTCCGACAACTACACTTTCAGAACCATCGATTACGGGACGGTGCTTCAGCGGAGATTGACCCTCGATCACGACGGTAATGTGCGGGTCTACACCATGAAACATGGACAAGAGAAGTGGGTTGTGTCGGGGCTGATTCGCCAACAACCTTGTTTTATTCATGGCATTTGTGGACCCAACAGTTATTGTACCAATGACCCAACAACTGGAAGAAAGTGTTCCTGCCTTCCAGGTATTTCAGGAAAGTGGTAGAGGAAACAGTGATTTGGGGTCTTTTTGGATAAAGTTCTTACTAAAAGTGCTAAATAAGAAGTTAAAACGCATTGAGTTTTTTCCATGAACTAAAAGTCGACTTTGCTGTCTTAGTTTTTGAAGTTAAAAGAAAAGAACTTTCGTCAAAATTGAAGTATGAATGATTATTTTAGCTCAGTAAAGAGGTTCAGTTTATATATACTTTCTTATTTTCTTCTGTGATAAGTGTTTATGGAGAAAGTATCCAAACTTTTTTTATAGAAGTTCTTTCATTTAACTGTACCTAAAAACTGGTTTTATCTTGTACATAAGATGGTTTTTATTTGACTTTCTTCTGAGTAGGTAAACTCATCAATTAGTCCTTATGTGAAAAGAAAGTAATGTTAATAAATTAAGCTTTTCCCATGCATATTCTAAAATCAAATTTTGGTATAAAAGTTGATTAGAAGTTACAAGATAAGTTTATTTAATTCATTTCACTTCATGTATTCACCCCTTACAATTGTTTATAGATATGATTGTCTCCTCCTGTAGTGTTCATTGAGAAATTTATGCTATCAGGTCACAGATGGAATGATACTGAAGACTGGACTCAAGGTTGCATACCGAATTTTGATCCTTGGTGCAACAACACTAAGCATGAGTCTCGTTTCGTGGGTTTAGCTCAATTTGATTTTTATGGATATGACTATGGCTTCTATCAGAATCACACTTACGAACAATGTGTGAATCAGTGCAAGCGGTTGTGCGAATGCAAAGGGTTTCAGTTCAGTTTTTCGGACCAAGGTAGTTTTGGTAGTCAGTGCTACCTGAAGACACAGTTGCTGAATGGGCATCACTCGGCAAGTTTCTCGGGAATGTTCTACCTGAGACTGCCTTTGTCTTACAACCGTGAGAACCCCATCAGTAATGGTTTGGTTTGTGGGGCAAATAGCAGAGTGGAAGAACTAAAAAGACCGTATGTGGAAGAAAAAGAAAATGGGTCTGTTTGGTTCATGCTGTGGTTTGCGGTTGCCTTGGGAGGACTTGAGGTTCTGTGCTTCTTTCTGATGTGGTGTTTTTTGTTTAGGAATAATGCCGACAAGCATGCCTATGTTCTTGCTGCAGAAACAGGGTTCAGGAAATTCGGTTATTCAGAATTGAAACAAGCATCCAAAGGTTTCAGTGAAGAGATTGGAAGGGGTGGTGGAGGTACAGTGTATAAAGGTGTCTTGTCTGATGACCGGGTTGTGGCAATAAAAAGACTACATGAAGTGGCAAACCAAGGAGAAAGTGAGTTCCTGGCTGAAGTAAGCATCATTGGAAGGCTTAACCACATGAACTTAATTGGCATGTTAGGGTTTTGTGCTGAGGGAAAGTATAGGTTGTTGGTTTATGAGTACATGGAGAATGGTTCTTTAGCTCAGAACCTTTCATCGAGTTCAAATGTTCTTGATTGGACCAAGAGGTATAACATTGCTCTGGGAACTGCAAGGGGTCTTGCTTACTTGCATGAAGAATGCTTGGAGTGGATTCTGCATTGTGATATCAAGACCCAAAATATACTTCTTGACTCTGATTACCAACCTAAAGTAGCAGATTTTGGCTTGTCTAAGCTACTTAACCGGAACAACCTCGACAATTCAACCTTCTCGAGGATACGAGGAACAAGAGGTTACATGGCTCCAGAGTGGCTTTTTAACTTGCCAATCACTTCCAAGGTGGATGTCTACAGCTATGGCGTTGTTGTCTTGGAGATGATAACTGGAAGGAGCCCAACAGCAGGTATCCAACTCACAGAATTAGATGCAGAATCACATAATCATGCGAGGTTAGTGACATGGGTGAGGGAGAAAAGGAAGAAAGGGTCAGAAGTGGGATCATCTTGGGTGGATCAAATAGTTGACCCTGCTTTGGGATCAATGTATGATAGGAATGAAATGGAGATATTAGCTACGGTGGCTTTGGAATGTGTAGAGGAAGAGAAAGACGTGAGACCCAGCATGAGTCATGTTGTTGAGAGGCTCCAAAGTTACGAGCACAATTCTTGATGGTTTTGAACAAATAATAGCCAGACATTGCATGGTTTCTGTTCCTCTCGTTTTTTTGGTAGATTCAGCCTATCATAAATTGTCAGTTTGTGCCTTGTGATAAATCTTCTATTCTTGTGCAGTTTAGTCTTGCTGTTGTATATCATATTCTGGTGCTTGGAAACCGTAAGTTGTTCCTTTAACATTATCTGTTGTATGATTCCAACTTTATCATAAAATTAGTGACTTAGTACATATTCAACCTTAAAATTATGGCAACAATTTTGAGGATATAGTTTTACGATGATACCAATTTTTGTATTAAGCTCTGAATTGCATATTCTTTCTGGATTACATATTCTTCTTATAATCCCAATTGTTGTGCCAATGTGGTAGCAGCCTTAAGCTAGGGTTAGCAGATACAAAATAAACTGGATATTTGAGCTATCAGTCAAGACATTTTCCAATTAACTGGCAAGAGCTCTGTTGAAAGTTTAAGTTTGGTTCTGACTCTTGAGAGCTTTACAGTTAATTTAGTAGGTCCATTGGCAGCAACAAACTACAGATATTATTCATAAAATTTACAAACTGGTATAAAAAAATAATAGAAGATAGCAAAATTGATAATTTCTACCAAATAATGTCTCTTTCCATGCCATATCTAACATCCCCAGTTGAATAGAAATATGATGCCAATTTCTAGTTGCCTAAATTAGTAAAAGGACATGACTATACTCCATATCAATGCTTCCTCAGAAAAACAAACCATCCACTTCGAGGGAAGAAAAAGAGAAAAAAAAAAGGAAAAGAAACAGAAAGAAAAAGAGATTTGAGGGGTAAGGATGATACTAACTAAGCCTGATGCTAGGATCCTCTGGTTAAGCAGTTTGTATCTGTGTTAATAACTAACCAACTGTAGAGAATGTCCAAGATATCAAATTCATCTTTGCATAGAGATGGGATTCCCAGACTTTCTAGACATCTCCTTGAGTTTGAATAGAAGTATCCGGTTGATTATCCAAGGGCATATATTGGGCCATAATTGCCCTTATCTCAGAGTCCATGTATCTCTGCAGAAAAATGTTTCCTCTTGTAAGTCAAACGAGTTTAGGATGACAATGCTTAAATTTTGCACTTGTATTATAACTAAAACATCAGAAAAAGAAAGACGGAAAAAACTGATTGTCTTTTCACCAATGCAGCATGTTACCTCAACACTGGGAAAATGGATGTTTTATGTTTTGAAGACTATAAATGTTGAAATAATTCAAATTAACATAACATCTTTTTATCTACATCTGCCTTAAAGAATATTTATCAAAGTCACAATGTTTAAAGGATAATCAAATGAGTTAGAATTATACCCGGATTCTATACTTGTAAAATGCATACCCCCCAGCACCAGCAACAGCCAATATCATGATAACCATCCAAACAATGCCCCCACCGGCCACTGAAGCAGCATATTTTCCTGCATATTTGTAAGATACCGCAAATGTGAAAATGAATAAATTATAATTTCAGTCTCAACAACCATGCAAAGATTATCAACATACAGAAAAAAATTTACAAACTACATACACCATAAATAGAAATAAAATTCCAATGTGCCAACCAATGCAAAGTCATGTTTTCTGTGAAGAATCTAATAGGTCTATTTATGGGACCCATATAAGGATCTAACATCACTTTTAATCTAAAACTTCGAGCATTAGGTTTATAGGTTTTTCAACTTATATGATGTTTTATTTTATTATTTTATTCACTGTGGGACTTAGTCTCATATTTGGACTATTTTCATTAGAATCATCTATCAAATTTTAACGAGTGAACAAAATCTGCTGATCAAGTTAGTCAGGCATAAAAAAATGGCATACAAAGTCAGAAAATGTTAAAAATAAAAACTCACCAATGCACATATCATTTTCTCGCGTGTAGTACAAACCATCAGTACATGAGCATTCATAACTTCCCCAAGTATTTTTGCATTGACATTCTGGGCACTGGCAGTTCAATTTCTCCTTGCATTCATCCACATCTGCAACATGATCAAAACAAGAAATATTAAGAAAAAAATGTCAGATTTGCAGAATAGCTAATGGCATAACTATTCACAATTGTAGGATCATATTCGAACATTCTTACCAAGATTAGCTCATGATTGATGTATTTGCCATTCAAAGGATAGGTACTAGAAGAGTAATGTTATATCTTCCTACACTAACCTCCTGTTAATTCTCCTAATATCTAATAATGTATTAAGAAAAAAAGTAAATATATTTTTATCATGAAAACAAAAACATCGAATGCTCTTTTCATTAAGTTGGAAGTTTATGTGGAAGATGTTGTAAGAAGATTTATAACTACTAAGATTAGAACAGATCAAACAAATTTTGAATGTCAAAGTACCTCTACAGGTTCTGACTCCATCTCCCCTGAATCCAGGTGGACACTTGCAACCTTTGGTGTGGTCATCCTGCATAATCATTTAAGAAAGAAGGCATATATCAGCAGCATTAGAAGAAAAAAAGATGCATGCAAGATAATGAAAAAGAGGACGAAGAGGATTACTTACAATACAAGCAGAGAAAGTCGTGCTACCTCTGGTTTCTTTCCAACAACCTCCGTTGTTGATTGCACACCTCAAGGCCCCTGTAGCTGCTTTGGAATACAAATGTGTGAAGGTGAATTTATATTTTGAACTTTATAGCATGAGATGATCACATGGAGCAATTGATCTAAATAAAGAAAGTTACCTTCACAATGGGTATATCCATCACCAACAAACTGCACATTTTGTATAACTGGGCATTCACATACTCTTCCTCTGAAAGTGTCCTACAATTTTGAAAGTGAAAAAACCAAGCCTTACTCCACATGTATTGAAGTACACTAATATAAACATTCACAAAAATATGGCACAAGATTGAGTTAACCAAATACCCTGCACGCAGTAATGTTAGCAGTAGCGTCCTGCCAACAACCACCATTGTTCTGCAAACACTCGTTGGTTTCCATGTCTGCAAAGGATAAGCAAAGGTACATGATATCAGTTCTATCCAAAACAACAACATATATTACACATTGCCAACTGAAAGATGAGTTGATAACATTTAATTTATTGGTTCTTCTCCTAGGATGTTTGGAAGGGGTACGAGGAGAAAAAGAAGAAATGCAAAAAAGGAACCTGGAGTTAAACAAATTGATGGCTCAGTAGTCTCTTGGAAGCCAGAACATATTGCCTTGAGTACTGCTGCTTTTGATAGCTTACCTAAAAGTGGTAGAAAATTAAAATTACACAGCAGAACAGGGTTAAACAGGCACGAAGATATTCAAAAGGTTGTCAAACCTCTATATTGTCTGTTGTTTATAATAAGGGTAGGTAGTATAGTAACATCTCCACGATCGCCGTTACCAATCTGAAACAAAAATTCATTAACCAACAGAAGAGTCTAATTAGAGAACTGAAACAATCCTAGAAGAATGCTATATTCCCCTATAAGACAAACCTGTGAATCCTGTTCATTATTGAGAACAGGGTTATCGACATTTGCATCAGGATCTCCAACACAATCTTTAACTTTCTTCAAGTCGATACCTTAAAGTATACGAGGAAAGAGTGAACAAGAATGCAACATATCCGTAATTAGAATAATGTAGCAAAAGAAAATTTGAGATTACAAATGAGAAGTCTACTTAAATTTTAGCCAATAGATAAAGAAAATTATAGCCATGACTTTATTTTTATGCTGATTTTGAGCATAATGGCTGTGATATTTGTATAACGAAGATACAAATTTGGTTTCGTTCCACATATACATTAAAGCTGGAGCATTTTACATAGCAGTGAAACTTCAAAAGCAATGACATGAACATTTAGCAAAAGATGACAATTGTATTATTATGTAAGAAACTATGCTACATACTAGTAATGTAAAATAATTTTGTACCGTAATCTAATCACAGATCATGCATGCATGATAAGTTTGTTGTCTTTCACAATAACTACTTTAAAAAATAATCTCAAATGTTGTTGTTGATGAGTTGACTGTGTTAACTTTTATACTCAGGGTATAACTGATAATCTCTTATCATGCGAACAAAAAGAAAAAGCCATGAGTTTTACAAGATTGGAAGAGTTCTGGCGTACACTCAAAATCAAACAGCAAAGTGAAGCACAAGTCCACTGCAAAGTGTATCGAACATACCAAGAGATTTGATAACTTGGTCTGAGCATTCTTCAGTATACTTATTCTCTCTCATTGGGCAGCGGATTGAAAAGTCAGTCACATAGTCCCACCATTGCCAAGGCTTTCCACTTTCATTTGCCACTCTAAAGAAGCATACTTGACGTAAGTTTTGGATAACAACATCTCTACCACTATACCCTCTTTTGTAATCAAGCTCAGGATCTGGTGCACAGTATCTTCCATTATTTATGCACTGGGACTTGCACTGTTCGCTCAATATAAATGCTTCTGGACAATACCAAGTTATATAGTGAGGGGTAAACTTTGCAAACCCTTTCTGCTCTAGTAGTTGAGCTGCCCCTTTAAAACCCTTGACAAAGTTAATTTCACTTTCACACTTTGGTCCACACTCATCATTGCTACTTGTCCAAAACTCATACTCAACTCTCTCATCAGGGTGAGGAAGAGCCTCTCTCCAATCAAGATTTACATTAACCATTTCCCCACTAGAGAGAGAACTCTTGATTTTATCCCCTAGTGATTTGCTGATAAGGGCAGAAGGAATGTTGATCTTCTCAATATAATCGTCTTTGCTGGAACCAGTTCCTTCTTCAGGTGTGTCCATGGTGATCAATGGTTCTGTCCTATCATCTGCAACAAGAATGGCCGCTGCTCCACCTTTCTGTGCATTCCACGCCTTTAAAGTGAAGTAGCAGTCTAACAAAAATGGCAAAAACAAGTTATACAGATTTTACCATTATCAACCATTGATATCAACAATTTTGTACCAATCAATACACAATAATGTGACGCATAATATGTACTACAATCTTGCACAAGAAGTTAACATTACATTATATTGATAATACCTTCCATGTCTGTGATAGCAACGGAAAACTAATGTCAACATACATATTCGATCGATAGCAACTACACATTTGACAATACAACAAAAACTTAGATGCAAATCCACTGTGACCAAACTCTAATTCTATTTGAACAAGCATGCTAAAAGCACTTAAGGAACTCCATCTCAAAGTACTTAATGAACCCATCCGAGTCTTATCTTATACTTCTTTCCTTTGTTATAATTGAAAACTGAAGAGCATTGGAAGGAATAAAGGGTAGCTAACCTCCTCGATCAATAAGAACAAAGCTGGGGAAGGTTCCGGGCTTGGAACTCAACGATGAATCAAAGGGTTTACAACCGTTCTGATTGGACTTGGGGTACACCACTGAGCCAATCATGGTTCCTCCATATTTGGGAACTCCAAAATTTCCAATTGCACATTCATATATACCTTTCAATGAATTTGGGGAAGTGATTTTCAAATTGTTCTTCTCCACCACAAACGATCCCACACAAGACCCACAAAGCAAAATCCATACAAACCACAAAAAACTTTGCTTTGTTCTCATTGTCATCAGACGTTGAACTCTTCCACTTCAATAGAGAAAGATCTCTATCCACAAAAAAGGCAAGAAAAAAAAAATGTAGTTTTAGTTAACAACACCACTGAAATTGAAAAAACATGTTTGAAGCACTGTCTGGATCCAATGGAAAGCTTAGCTAAGTGCAATGCATGCTATGCTGAGAAGGAAACCCAGATGAGGAAAATGAAAACGAAGACCAAAAACAATGGCTTTAGTGGTTGTTACGTGGGAGATGAGAAAATCATCCAAATCTAGAACCAATATGCGAAAGAAATGGACAATGGGGTGAATGGGTTAGTTACATTCAACGGTAATGCCACTCATTGCAATTCATATACACAACTGCAAACAATTACAATGGTCTTAATGTCTTTCAACATTTTTTTTATATAATTCTTTTATCTTCTTTGTGAATATAAAATCTTTACCCCTCTATCTTTCTTTTCAAACTCTATATTTTGTTTAATTCTTATAAATAATAAAAAAAATATTCAAATTCTTTATATCATACACCTTAACATGGTCACTACACTGGTATATACAGTATGATTAGATTTATGTCACTAAATAATGTCATGATGGTTTATAAAAGTTTTAAAGAATTACAAGTATAATACTGGCAAAATGGAATAATTGAAATAAAATTTAATCATACTTTAATGTATCAAAAGTAATATATTTAAAGTATTATTCCTATACTTTAAAACAGTGGCTAACTTCAGGAGTTCAATTTGGAAAAAGAAAAATATAAAATTTAAAGTAAACTAACAAGAATTTTGATGTTAAACTTGTATTCAAAATTTTATGTATCTTTAACAAAGTCACTCCTGAAGCAATGTTTCATAATATATATATTTTTTTAAGTTTTTCTTAACCTTTTTATTAAATCACTCATGTTATTTTAAATATTTTTAGTTTTTTTTTTTATTTCTCTCCGTGAATTGTAAGAATTATCATGAAAAATGTGTTGAAATAGAATAATATTCCTTTTCTTTTAGTATGCATGGGTTAAATGAATGATCATTTTATATATACGAGCATATTAAAGAGTTTTTTTACGATCTAAATGCTTTTCTATAGTAAAGAATTATTATTTTTCAAATTGAGAAAAGATGTTAAAGAAGCCAAAGTGTAGGCTGCAATTAATAGAAGTAGTGTAAAATACAGGTGTAGTACTACTGAAATACTATTATGCAACTGTAACATGTTGCCAAACACTGCAACTGATGTACAACAAAAGATTAAACTGCACAAACAGACAATTTTTTATGATAGACTAAATCATCAAAAAAGTGAAAACCATTGAGGAAGTGGCTAATCTTTGTTCAAGCCATTAAGAATCATGTTCATGAATTTGGAGCCTCTCAGCAACTTGACTCATGTTAGGTCTCCCCTCTCTGTCTTCCTTTACACATTCCAAAGCCACTGTTGCCAATATCTCCACTTCATTCATGTCATAGTTTGTTCCCAAAGCAGGGTCAACAATTTGATCCACCCAAGATGATCCATTTTCTGATCCTTTCATCCTTTTCTCCCTCACCCATGTCACCAACCTCTCATGATGAGGTGTCTCTGCTTCTATCTCTGTGATTTGAGCACCTGTTGTTGGGCTCCTTCCAGTGATCATCTCCAACACAACAATGCCATAGCTGTAGATATCCACCTTGGAAGTGATTGGCAAGTTGAAAACCCATTCAGGTGCCATGTAACCTCTTGTTCCTCGTATCCTTGAAAAGCTTGAATTGTTGAGGTTGTTCCTGTTAAGTAGCTTAGACAACCCAAAATCCCCTACTTTTGGTTTATAATCAGAGTCAAGAAGTATATTTTGGGGCTTGATGTCACAATGCAGAATCCACTCCAAGCATTCTTCATGCAAGTATGCCAGACCCCTTGCTGTTCCCAGGGCAATGTTATACCTTTTGCTCCAGTCAAGCACATTTGAAGCTGATGAAAGGTTCTGAGCCAAAGAACCATTCTCCATGTACTCATAAACCAACAACCTATGCTTTCCCTCTGCACAATACCCCAACATGCATATCAAGTTCATGTGGTTAAGCCTTCCAATGATGCTTACCTCTGCCAGAAACTCACTCTCTCCTTGGTTTGCTACTTCGTGTAGTCTTTTTATCGCCACAACTCGATCATCAGACAAGAACCCTTTATAAACGGTACCTCCACCCCCTCTTCCAATCTCTTCACTGAAACCTTTAGTGGCATGCTTCAGTTCAGAGTAACTGAATTTTCTAAATCCCGTTGCAGCTGCAAGAACATAACCTTGTCTGGGTAACATCCTGTTATTCCTAAACAGGAAACACCACACCATAAAGATGCACACGACCTCAATTCCTCCGAAGGAAATCGCAAACCATAACATGAACTTCACCAACTCATTTTCTTTTTCTTCAACGTAAGGCCTCTCAAGTTCTATAATTCCTCCACCGTTTCTTCCACAAACCAAACCATTATTGCTAGCGCTCTCATCATAGTCATGGAGGAGCAAAGGCAGTCTCAGGAAGAATGAATTGGTGAAACTCGGTGCACGATGGCCATTTAACAACTGTGTCTTGAGATAGCACTGACCATTAGCACCCCTCACAGGCTTGTATTGAAACCCTTTGCATTCGCACAACTGCGAGCACAGACTCGCACATTGTCGGTTGGTGTGATTGTCAAAGAGGCCATAGTCATATCCATAAAAATCAACTCCAGGTAAGCTTAGAAAACGAGATTTTTGCTCAGTGTTGTTGCACCAAAGTTGGAAACTGGGTATGCAACCTTGAGACCAGTCTTCACTATCAAACCATCTATACCCTGCTTCCATTGAAGAAGAAATAATAAGTATTTATACCAAAAAGAAGACGCCAAGCATTTATAATAAATAATGTTTCAGCTATGCTATTTTGAAAAAGCTTCCAAATTTAATAATGAAAGCGAAACAATAATTATTTAATGCTATAATTATGTTTAAATACCTGGACTACAGGAACACTTTCTTCCGTTTCTTGGCTCATAGCTGCAAATACTGTTGGGTCCACAAATCCCATGAATAAAACAAGGTTGTTGTCGAAATAGTCCTGACACAGACCACTTGTCTTCTCCGTCTTTCATGCTATAAAAGCGAACGTTGCCGTCGTGATCAAGAGTCAATCTGCGTAGGAGTCTCATTCCGTAATCACTTGTTTTGAAAGTGAAGTTATCAGAAGAAACCAAATAGCCTAAATCATCCATCACAACAACCCTGCTATCGTTGAAAATGGATCTACCATTGCCGTTGCCATTCCCGAAGTTATTGCTCTGAAGCCAAGCGTAAGGCCAGAAAACGCTGGAAACTCGAGGACCCTTGTACATGAGGCGTAGAACGTTCTCGAAGTCGAAGAAGAGCCTGTAGAAACCGGAGGAGTAGTTGCTCCCACTTCTCGAGGAAACGAGGTTGGTGCTCCCTTGCAGAGGTTGATCCGGAAGAAGCGTGTCGGTTGGGAAATCGAAGCTCTGCCACAAAACAGCGTTGTCGGAGGAATCTTCGAGGAGTACGAGGTTGCCGGAGTCGTGCAAATGTAAGCGGACTTGTTCGGATGCGGTGGCTGTGTTGGTGGACCACACTTGGAACTGGCCGGCGTCGGTGAGTACGAGGTTGCCGGTTTTGAGAAGGGAGAGCGTGGATCGTTTTCCGTTAACCGGTTGGTCCCGGTTGGCGATCCAAACAAGGGTGTCGGGTGAGTGAGTGTACCATACTGCGAAGCAGAAAGCATTTTTTCCGACGGCGTAAAAGCCTACTGTGAACGTTGGTTTGGGTGATGACACTATCACTTCTTCTTTGAAGTTCTCTACGGAGAGAGAGAAGGACGATGAAGCATGCAAATTGTGGAAGAATATCAAAGGAATGAGAATAGCCAAACACAGTGTTGAAGAAGCCATTAATGGATTTTCTGAAGCATGCTCTACCTCATATGGTCTTGTTCTGTGAAGAATATACAATATACAATAAATAACAAAAAATGAAGGAGCATTTGAAGACGAGGTAGGTCAATGGTGATGCATGACTCTTCTACCTTCGTTCATTGCATATTCATTAGTCACTTCCTCGGTTTGAATATATAACAAATGCTGTATATATAATGGCAAAATATTCAATGGAAAATAGGTAAGATTCGCCATGATTCAATATTCTTTAACTGTTCAAAGCTTTTGCGTGGAGGGTGGTGCTTGACTTAGACACAAAAAATATGCTAGTAAATAGCGCACAAGAATTTTTACTGAGTCATTCTTCACAACAGAGTTAATGGCCCGAAGACAGACATTGTTGTTCTTGGCCAAAACTACTTTGCTTGCTACTCTGTTTGGAGGATCTAAGTGAGGATAACAACCATGAATAAGTGTTTGATTTAATTAAAACAAATTAGAGCTTGGTACAGTACAACAATAGAACTGATAAAGGGTATACAAGACTGAGAAATGGGAGAACAGGAAATTTAATACACTGAAAAATTTATACTTGACAATGTACAAGAAGTTATTCAATATATTATGAGAATTTTGTGTAGTAAAATTCAATAAAAGATTGGCAAATGAATATTAATCGAATACAAAATGTCTTATTTCTTAGATCGAAATTGAAAATCAGTAGGAAAATTTGAAGAAGACTAATATTTCATTCACAAGGGTTGACACCAATTTTGTTTCATCGTAGGATGTAAACTCATTAGCTTCATTCAATTGCTTGTTTTCAGAATACAATATTAATCAATTATTAGCAATTATTTCATAGACAAATGAGGATGGAGAATTCCGTAGAATTGATGTCAACTAGTGTAAATTTTAGCTATTGAGAATGTAATAGACTTTGTGTTGATTAGTGTGAAAATTTGACTCCAAAATAGTTAGTAGAATTTTTAAGCTTATGTAATTTTCAAACATTTCGACAGTTTGGTTTATTAGTGTTGTTAGAGCTATTAGTTAAGGCTAAGCTTCTTCTCACAGTTACAAATATTATTCTTGTAAGTGTTTTCTCGGAGTATCATCAACTACGTCATTTTTTACGGTTTAGGTCAAATTTTCATCGAAAATGGTGACGGTTTAAGAAGTTTGGTCTTGATCCTTTGTCACTTCAAAGATATGGAGCATGCAACTTATGTTAAGAATGAGTATCAAATATCCATTAGTTTCAACTGTTTTTTAGGCAATAAAGTATCATATAATAATTTTTTAGACAGCAAAAGATCAAATCACATTTTAAATAGTTTCTGATTTTGGGTAATTTTGTTCACCTCATCCGTGTATAAAGTATAAATTTACATTTCACAGTTGAATAAAAAGAAATGCCTTCTAAAAATATATACTTCTAAAAACGGTATATATATATTTTATTTAACCAGCAGAAATATATAACAGCAGCATTGAAGTGCATGCACAACACAACAAATTGAAGAACCAGAAACACATACAATATATGACAGACAAAAGCTACAAAAAAAACACAAGGGAAGTGACAACCAGATATGAAACCTCTTCAATCAAACTATCTTGACTCGTTGTCATGACTTTGGAGCCTCTCAGCAACTTGGCTCATGTTGGGTCTCAGGTTTTTCTCTTCCTCTACACATTCCAGAGCCACCGTGATCAATATCTCCATTTCTTTCATATCATAGTTTGATCCCAAAGAAGGGTCAACGATCTCATCCACCCAAAATGCTCCCAATTCTGATCCTTTCTTCCTTTTCTCCCTCACCCATGTCACCAACCTCTCATGATGAGTTGACTCTGCTTCTAACTCTGTGATTGGAGCACCTGTTGTTGGACTCCTTCCAGTGATCATCTCCAACACAACAATGCCATAGCTGTAGACATCCACCTTGGAAGTGATTGGCAAGTTGAAAACCCATTCAGGTGCCATGTAACCTCTTGTTCCTCGTATCCTTGAAAAGCTTGAATTGTTGAGGTTGTTCCTGTTAAGTAGCTTAGACAGCCCAAAATCCCCTACTTTTGGTTTATAATCAGAGTCAAGAAGTATATTCTGGGGCTTGACGTCACAATGCAGAATCCACTCCAAGCATTCTTCATGCAAGTAAGCAAGACCCCTCGCAGTTCCCAGAGCAATGTTATACCTCTTGGTCCAATCAAGAACATTTGAACTCGATGAAAGGTTCTGAGCTAAAGAACCATTCTCCATGTACTCATAAACCAACAACCTATACTTTCCCTCAGCACAAAACCCTAGCATGCCAATTAAGTTCATGTGGTTAAGCCTTCCAATGATGCTTACTTCAGCCAGGAACTCACTTTCTCCTTGGTTTGCCACTTCATGTAGTCTTTTTATTGCCACAACCCGATCATCAGACAAGACACCTTTATACACGGTACCTCCACCCCCTCTTCCAATCTCTTCACTGAAACCTTTAGTGGCATGCTTCAGTTCAGAGTAACTGAATTTTCTAAACCCCGTTGCAGCTGCAAGAACATAACCTTGTCTGGGTAACATCCCGTTATTCCTAAACAGGAAACACCACACCATAAAGATGCACACGACCTCAATTCCTCCGAAGGAAATCGCAAACCATAACATGAACTTCACCAACTCATTTTCTTTTTCAGGTCTCTCAAGTACTATAGCTCCTCCACCGTTTCTTCCACAAACCAAACCATTATTGCTAGCGCTCTCATCATAGTCATGGAGGGGCAAAGGCAGTCTCAGGAAGAATGAGTTGGTGGAACTCGGTGAACGACGGCCATTTAACAACTGTGCCTTGAGATAGCACTGACCATTAGCACCCCTCACAGGCTTGTATTGAAACCCTTTGCATTCGCACAACCGCGAGCACAGACTCGCACATTGTCGGTAGGTGTGATTGCCAAAGAAGGCATAGTCATATCCGTAAAAATCAACTCCAGGTAAGCTTAGAAAGCGAGATTTTTGCTCACTGTTGTTGCACCAAAGTTGGAAACTGGGTATGCAACCTTGAGACCAGTCTTCAATATCAAACCATCTATACCCTGCTTCGAAAGAAGAAATAATAAGCATTTATACCAAAAAGAAGAAATAAAACTACTGCTGGTAATAATGTTTCGGCTATGCTATTTTGAAGAAGCTTCAAAAATTTAATAATGAAAGCGAAACATTAATTATTTAATGCTATAATTATGTTTAAATACCTGGACTACAGGAACACTTGCTTCCGGTTCTTGGTTCATAGCTGCAAATACTGTTGGGTCCACAAATCCCATGAATAAAACAAGGTTGTTGCTGAAATAGTCCTGACACAGACCACCTGTCTTCTCCGTCTTTCATGCTATAAAAGCGAACGTTGCCGTCGTGATCAAGAGTCAATCTGCGTAGGAGTCTCATTCCGTAATCAGTTGTTTTGAAAGTGAAGTTATCAGAAGAAACCAAATAGCCCAAATCATCCACCACAACAACCCTGCTATCGTTGAAAGTGGATCTACCATTGCGGTTGCCATTCCCGAAGTTACTGCTCTGAAGCCAAGCGTAAGGCCAGAAAAGGCTGGAAACTTGAGGACCCTTGTACATGAGGCGTAGAATGTTCTCGAAGTCGAAGAAGAGCCTGTAGAAACCGGAGGAGTAGGTGCTCCCAGTTCTTCTCGAGGAAACGAGGTTTGTGAGTATTTAAAGTGAAAAAGGAAGAACCAGTCTAACACGATCGAGGTCAATATCTCTGTAGTACGAGGTCAATAGCTCAGTAGAGGAGCCTGAACATGATGCAGTTAATGATTATAAGGTAGATAATACTGCTGAAGATATTATACAAGATTGAGAAATGAGAAAAGAAAAGGAAATTGAACATTAGAATTTTCTTTCTCAAGAATATGTTAAAAGTAACGCATCGAGGTCAAATTACAATTACACATTTACAAGTTACTTCCAAATCTCACTTTACAAAATTGAATTAGACTTCTTAATTTATTCAATGTTTAATAAAATCAGTTTAAAGAGTGTTTTAAAATTAAACTCGTTTGAAATTTATTTATACTCATAATATTTATGGTTTGTTATTATCAAACTACTTATTCCTAGTTAAAAATCTAGTACCAAATGAATAAAAAATTTAACTTATAAATTATTTTTTGTAGAATTGTGTTAAATTTAAAATTCGGTTCTTTTGAAGAGTCTTCTTTTAATTAAAACTGGGAAAAGGAGAGGAAACTGCAAAGAAGACTTAGCAACTCATTCATGTTTAGTCTACGTTGATGCTAAAAGTCATGTTCAAATATAGAAAAGAAGACATAGCTAGTGATAGCACCGATCAACCTCACATGAAGTTGGTTTTCATGAATCACGTAATTGTAGACCAATCTTAGAAACATCAATGATCATGAAATCTATCTGCTTTTACAACTTTTCTCTATTTCTTTGTTTTTTCTTCTTTCTTTTTCACAAGGAACGTTCTTTGTAAGCCATTCAAATGAACTGCTTTGATTCTAGCCTTGGTTTTTTGAATCCATTTCAAGATATTTTGTGCTTCTCTAGTGTCAAATTTTGTAACAATTACACGCATCTTTCCTGGTGCTAAATATGCCTGGTGTTAATTACCATGTTCGAGGATCAATGATTCAGGTATTTTTGACAGAATATTCTGAAATATATACATGGAGGGACTTGTTATAACTAAGGCCAAGAAATGCATTTTAGTTACTATAAAATAATTTGCTAATCTGCAGAACTCGCAATTTATATCCAACCTTCTATACATATCACCTTTAAAAGGAGGATCAAACAAGTCAAAATAAAGAAGTTGAATACAAATCTAATTTGAAGCCAGATTCTTTCTTGTGTGAAAAACTCCAAGCTTGAAAGCTCTTGTGGAATCACCATTGTTCTCTGGGACGGCCATCGGAGAATACAGGAAGAAGGGCTTCTTCTTCATCATTCTGTCTGGTGTATTTAACTTGTTTATTTGCCTTTCCCTGTCCAATCTCCAATACTTCATCATCATCATCATCAAAATCTGGTGGCAAACTGTCATCGTCTTCATCGCTCCAGTCATCAACAACATCCTCAAATGCTTCATCACTCACTAAATCATCAACTTCTTCTGACCATGCTTCTTCCCCTTGATCACTTTCATATTCTCTGCCATCATCACCTTCTCTCAAGCTATCTTCAAGGGTCTTGCGAGCAGGTCCCTTGGGGAATCGCGGAACATTAACCAGGACACGAAGCTTTTCCTTTACAAGCAACAACCGGTCCTTGTCCACCAACTGAGAGTCCCGGTAAGCTTCCCTCAGAAACACAGAATCTCTATCTCCTTTCAGAGAGACATAAAACATATCAGGATGCCTTATCAACATCCCCCTCAGCTGCTGAGAGAATCTGAACTCCTCACGAAAATGCGTGAAGTGATCAACAAGTGTCCTCTTCTCAAGTGTGAGACTCAGAATCTCATGAACAACTCCACAAGCATGCTTCTCCTTCTCCCTTGTCCCTGGCCTCAATTCAGAGAAATCAGAGTAAGGCGAAATATAAGGCAAGTCTCTGAATTGCATGATCCTCCTCATCTCACCCTTGGAAAGATTAAGACCCTTTGGAAGCTTCACCCTGTGGAACCTGGGAGGTCTGTCTATGATCAAATTCTGCTCCTCCGTTTCCCTTATCCGATTATCCTCAGCCGATAGCTCAGCCGCTGAAACCGCAAGCTCAGGGTCCCAATGAGTTAGCTCCAAGGCAGGGCCACGCTCAGTTGCAACCACCTTGAAGTACTGAGGATACCTATGACAAATGGTGTCACGAAATCCCTGGGGGAGACCAAGATCTGTCCTCAGATGTGCAATTTTCTCCAACAAAATCCTCTTTTCCAGTGACATCATCAACAACTTCCTGAGTTTTACAATCACCAACTCTTCCATCTCATTCCTAATCCTCAATTCCTCAAAATAGAGTCTCTCGGCTTCAGGGGTCATTTTGAATTTGAGAGAGTAAACCCCTTCTTCCATAATCTGAAACACTGCTGGGAATTTCTTCAATATGGCGATAAGTTTCCTCCTTTTATCGAGACCCAAATCTCTTTTGAACTTCCCAAGCTGCTTAAGCGACATAACCCTATCTGGTTGAGCCACCAGAATATTCCTCACCCTCAGAACGAATTTCAGCTTCTTGTCCCTCTGAATCACGTTGTCAAATGGAAGCTCTTTCCTTCTCTTCACCACCGCTGTTATTATGGGCCTCGCCGCATCAAATTTCGGTCTTCCATGCGGCGATTGTGATGGGCCCCAACTCAAATTTCTTCCCCAAAACTGGGACTTTTGCAGGGTGCAATTGAGTTTGACGGAAAGATTGGGTTTTGCATGGAAAGGAAGAGTGTTTGAGATGAAGAAAGGTAAAGGGGTGGATGATGAAGGTGAAGATAGTATGAGTGAAGGCTCCATCTAATCTATCACTCAACAAGAACACCAAAAATTGAAGAACTGATGAGAAGAAGAAGAAGAAGAAGAAGAAAATGATGATGATGAAGAAAAAGAAGATGAAGAAGAAGAAGAAGAAGAAAAGATGAGACTTACTCAGTGCTATGGCGATGTCTGTGTGTGACGATAAACCCCTCGCAAACAATATCTTAGGGTTCTTCTCTATCCATTTGAACAAAAAAAAAAAACATTAACAATTCATTATTTATTACATTACTTCAAACTTTATTAAAAGAAAATTATATTAACTTAATTGAATACGTGTGGCCAAACTTATTATCAAATAGTGTAGTTCTTATGTGTTTGCATATTCTCCATTTTATCTTTACCGTTCATATATATAAATATTAGGATTTAATTCTTATCACTAATGTAATTTTACTTTGATTTTTATGGACAAAAGTATTAAAATAGTGTAATATTTTGTCAAAATCACTGAGGTGTAAGTTTTAAAAAAATTGTAAATAAACAAGTTATGTTATTTTAGTATCATTATATTGGATTAGATACTAAAGTAAAGTCGTATCATAATAGTACTTTTTTTAAAATTTAAACAAAAATTGTACCAATTTGATATGAATTTGATGCATTATAATTATTTTTTAATTTTATTTGAAGTAATGTCAAATTTGACATGATTTCACTCTGGTAAGTTAAAATCGTGTTAAATTGAAATGATTTTTTCATAATGAAGTTGTATTAAATTAACAATGCTATTTTTTGTAATTTATTTTAAAACTTACATCATTTTTATAATTTTGAAAAAATAAATTGCACCATTTTAGTGCTTTTGAAAAATTTTATGTATACAATTGTTATGGATGGTAGATAGAAATGGAAGTTAATGAGAATGTGGTAATAAAATTCAACTTTGAATATAATATGAATGTGAAACTTAATAATACTTCATGTATTATATGTATTGTTTGGCTATCTCGAAAGACGTCGGATACAATTGACCAAACGGTTAATGAAAAAATCGGTCGATCAACACTAAAGTAAACTAAACACAAGATTAGTCTAAATAACTTAGTAAACAAACTTAGAGAGAATTGGGTCATAATTAGGCTGCTCTTAATAAAAAATCATAAAGAAAATTATAAATGAAATGGTTCTTGGTACATTTACAAGCATTTATTAGAACATTAATGGTTTTGACTAGACTTGTCAAAACGGGTCACTCGGCCAAATTTCATTGTAGGTTAGCCACTTAGTAAGCTAACCTAACCCGGTTCACTTATTAGTGAGGTAAGAAATTTGAGTCTGCTCCGACCCACCATGAATTTTTGTGGGTTAAACAGGTTGACTCACTTAATTTAAAAAATTTACTTTTCTTTTTCTTCAATCTAACATTTTCTTAATATGTTATCAAAATCCAAAAAGTCGAAACCTATTTTAAAAATTTATTTTTCTCATTTCAAACAATAAATAAACCATTCATCCAAAAAACTAAATCATAATTCTAAATAAAATCTAAATAATCTCAAATGTCAATCTAACACAATCTTAGAATCTAAATGTGAGAGAGAAAAGTATTGAGTGAATGAATTGTCATCGATATGAACCTCTCTCTTCCCCCAAAATTAAAAAAATAATAATAATGTTTGTGTTCTAGGTTGGATGGTTAACTTAAGAGTGAGGTGAGTTTTTTATTTTTTTTATGTCCTTGTGGGTTGGTGAACTCATGGTGAATTGAATTCTTGGTAGACTGAGTTAATCTTTTCCCGTACTGAAATTTGTAAATTTTTAACCCAATCCAGCTCGAATCCCGTAGTGGGTCGGGTTGGTTCACAAATTTTTGTCCTCTTTTACAATTTTAACTTTAATCGATTAGATTCAAACTGACTTTAGTGTCAAAATATCTTTAACAAGTATCAATCAATTAGTTGACGAACAAAATTACATGAATAAAAAAAGACCTAGATCAAAGTAAAAGCATAAAAAAATTATTTTAAGTTGACCTTGGACCCTTTATGTGAAACACTTCATATTTGATTTCTTAAAAATTATGTTTTTTCTTTAAAAAGAGATGTTAAAGTCTTTTGAAATAATTTTAAGATAGAAGTATTTAAAAGAGATAGAGCGAAACAAAAGAGAAAAAATAACTTTTATTTTTAATAAAGTATTGAAATCAACCATGGAATGTCTTTAATTTATAGAAATTTGATGTAATTTTAAAGATGGGAAATTATTAAAGTATTTATATTATGTAAATGTTAAAATAAGAATGATTAAGTGGGTAACATTACTCAAGTTCCTGTTTATGGATTTCTATATTATATGTTTGATATTTTTTATAGATATATTGTATTTTATATTGAAACGTACATTTATTGTATCATTTTATTTTTTGAATAATCTTTTAACCTTTTTTATTCATACATTCGTGGTATACTCATTCGTGTAACTGTGTAATCTTAATTCAAAATGATTTTAAAAGCAGCACCGATTGATTCTCATAATTTCATCTCTCTTTTTTCAGCAAATTGTTTTAATTTTATACCATTTTATTTCATTGCATTTTCACTCTAAGAAATCATTCATACAAACCATGAGTTTTATATCTACATTTTTTTCCCCAAAAACACAAACCTCTTTCTATAAAATATTTTCTTAAAATGTAATTACTTAGTTGATGTTTTTTTCTTTAAAGACACTCTACATGATTTTTAATTTAATCAAATTCATTTCCTTTATTAGTCTAAGTAAAAAATTTTACAAAATTTATTTGTATTTTTAATTAAAATTTTATTCTAAATTTCGTTGAAAACAATAAATATTCTTCATCATGAATACTATACATATTATAAAAAAGCTTAAGAACATGTAAACGAAATCATTACAGGAAATATCAAATTAATAACATTTGTGTATACTAATTCAATAATAATAAAAAAACTATTCGAATTAAATTGAGAATTGGTCATATGTAAAGAAGCATTTTATGTGATTATTTAAATTTTAAATATTTTGTATGTCTACAAGCCTTTGATGCAGAAGGATGAACAGAAACTAAAATGCATGAAGATCCTGCATTTTCTTTCATCTTTACTTTATCCATGATAAACTTACAATTGCATCTTTAAACATGTGCTTTCATAGCTCAGTTGGTTAGAGCACCCGTTTAGTAAGCGGGAGGTCTTGAGTTCGACTCTCAATGAAAGCAAATCTGTGTTTTTTTATTTTTATTTTTTGGTGAAATGTTTGAGCAATCAGATCCATAATGCTATGTAACAAGTAAAGGCTTCTTGATTTAATGAAGAAAGTGGAATGGATGAGTTGGAACAAGAATGTTTTTTTTTTCATTCCATTTCAATGTTTTGGATATGATGATATCTGGGGAGAGATTGATTCCAGGCAAAGCAGTTGAAGCAAGGGAAAAGGATGAATCTTTGGAAGGAAGTGAGAATGTAAGAGATAGCCAGAAAACAGTGGCAGAAGCAGCATGAATGCAAGAAAGGGTCATCATAGGGACTGTCTGGTTTCTGGTGCTTCTCATGATGCTGATGCCTCATTTCTCAGCTTCTGATGATGTTACTTCAAAATATTGTATGTGAAGAATGAGAGTGAGAGTGAGAGTGAGATTGAATGGTTTGATAGATATAGAGAAAGATGGAGGAAGGGGACATTCATATCAGTCTATATCCGACACAACCATTTCATAATTGCCAATAATGATTTCAACTGCTCCTATCAGATGCCTCTACAACCAATCACTCCTTTGTGTTCAAGTTTATCCACAACAAGCATTTTTTTTTTCTTCTGAAGATTTAACACCTTTCGTTTATCACCAACCAGTTAAATCAACTCATCAAATCGGGAAATGTCATTGATTAACTCATAATAATAATAACTTCTTGTTTATAAAATGTTAAAGAATATTGACTTGGGAAAGGATTATTTTGGTTGTACCTCTTGTTCAATAATTGGGTTCAATTAAATTTCACTGATTCAAAGTATGAAGGTAAAACACAATCTAGGACTTGACTCGTGGAAAAATTCGTTAGATGTGTTTTTGATCGACTTTTAACATTTTTTTAAAGGTTAGCTAGTTCTTACAACATTGTTTATTTTACATATAAACGAATTTCAACTCTAAGATTTATTTAACTTTGTTATTTTCAATATTATTCTAGGAACCATCTTGAAAAAAAAATAACCGAATATAATTTAGAAAATGTTGTTTTATATTTAATGGAATAAAAAATATGATATAAATCTAATCTCCATCTTTAACAGGTGTGAGATTAGTTAATTTTCCTCTTGAATGTTTTTGCCCCTTTTTTTCTCATTCAGTAAAGACTTTCCCGTGTTTTAATTGAAAGATCATCAATCCATCTTCTCTCAAATTATAGACTTGATTTTAAAACAATAATGACTAGAAATCTAAGAATAATTTCACATATTTCTTGGGCAGTGAGAGTGCAGAAGGAATAACAAAATTTGTGCAAGCTAAATCTACTTAAATATATTAAAGGCTGAGTCTGAGAGAGTCTCAACAATGTCAGAAATTTTGCTTAAAGTTAACATGCTGGGGCAATGATTTTAAAACTGGGTTTGCTATGAAAAAGGGCATGAGAAACAGCAATGTAAATTTGAAGGCATGGAGATGGATACATACGGATGATGGTCATCTGAAACCATACAGGGGAATGATTTTATCACACCATCTGTTACGAAAAACTATTCATATTCTAATTTCTAATGGCATGGGGATGCAATTAAACCATTTTGATGTATTGATGAGATTGCCACAGCCTCTCTTGTTTGCCATCATCACAATTGACACCTGCACCATTCAAAACCGTATCTGTATATGATGTGAAACACTACTATACAAGTATGACATTATTCTCGCTTATCTTCCTCCAGATCTTCTCCAAAGGCAAGATCAGTCTTCCGATCAAGTTTGGCTGCAACATCCCCAGTTATCTTTGCTACACTGCTTGTCAGAGAGATACCCTCCTCATCAAAGTCATCTCCTGTTTCCTCCAAGTATGCATATCTACAAATCAACATATAGATGCAATCACCCTTTCCAGGAACAAAACAGCACCAAAACAGAAACAAGACATATATTGAAAATAAACAACACATTGAAACTAATGTGCCCACTAAGTTCTAAAAATGCTCTAATTTTAACTTAAAATTCATTCATTCTGAAAGAAGGAAAAGTCTACATGGAGATTCCAAGTAGCTACCAGAAGAATCAGAAAAAAAAAAAAAAAATTAAAGTTGCACATAATTTCCCCCTTGCACATTATGCAAAGAGGCTGTTTACAAATTTGTAACTATGAGTAACCTGTTACAAAGGGCAACTTACCGTTACGTCACATATAAATGGAAGAAGGCCTTTTACGGCCTTGAGCAATTACATGGGAAATGATTTAGAAAATTGAAAAAGCTGAGTGGGCTACGGGATACAGATAAAGACAAGAACAAATGTGATTCTCCGGCACTCTCCCTTCTGCAAGGGAGTAACAGCACTTGTGGTGTGTGTGGATGACATATTAGAGACAGAAAACGAACATATAATAGTCACAAACACCTCATGTAAGGAAATCCTACATTTTTTGTAAACTTTTAGGTATAATTTGAGATATGTAGTGGCACAATTAATCTCTCATAACATCAAGTTGCAAAGATGGTTTGTCTCATTTTCTGCATTAGCACACGCATACACAGGTAGAAAATTGAAAGATATAATGAAGGTTATACGGAATTTAGCATTTTCTTCTATAGGTTAAAGGGAACTAGCACTATCGCATCCAACCTAATAGTATACTATGCAAACAAAATCCACCAGCCACCTCATGGAAGTTTGCAGTGGAATGAAAAAGAAAACAGCAAATGAAGACCCAAAGCAACTGTTGCTCTCGTAATAACTACTTCAATGCTAAATAATATTAAAGGCATTTCAAGTAAAAGGTTAAATATATTTGCATAAAAACACCAAGTAACTAGCATAAAAAAACACTATTCAACACATAAAGGCCATGGAAAGGACAAGTACCTAGTAGGGTTCCGAGAAGGAGCCCAAAGGACACATATCACCAGCAAGAGAGCATATGAAAGCAGACACCAGAAGGCTGGGATAATCCAAGCGATTTGCCATAACTCATTCAATGGATCAGTAGCATTGAAGTATAGCTGGTTGAACACAGAGAACCCAGATCACAGATCATTAGCAAAACTGACTGGCATGAAAAAGATTAGAAAAAAAAAATTTTGAAACTCCAGCAGAAATAGCACATCTCTAAAATTGCTAATTTCTGTACATCAAATATATTTTCCAAGAACTACCTCAAAGCCAATCCATGCAATGGACAGTAGCACAGACACCGCGAGTGTGTTTGTAAACTTTCGGTAGAGCTCAAGTTTAGCTAAGTTTCTCCTTGTCTGCATCCATAAATAACAACACAATCAAAGAACAATAGGAGCAAACGTTACTAATTCTAACCAGTTTTGCCGAACCAAACACATTCAACCAGAGTTAACATTTGTACACAAAAACAGTCAAAACTCAAACCAGGGCAGCACTCACTCCGTTACCATCATAAACTAAACATAACAACAACAGACTAGAAAACCCAAGGTTTTGGAATTGCCTGCAGTTTCTCCAAGGTTTTGGACAACGATGAGAAAATCCACAGAATGAAGCACGAGTCAAGGCAAACAACAGGGAGCACCAAAAGCAGCTTGGTCTTCCCGGAGAAGTCATTGATGTTGCCCAGATGCTCAACAAGCTCGAGTGCCTCAGAGGCAACAAAATACAGCAGACCAAGAAGCAGCACTCTGTAAGCAATCCTGTTCCCACCGAGCGTGGGGCGAACAACCCCATACCCCATGGAGACAACCAACAGCAGCAACCGCGACAGCGTCTTCTTCACCGAAGTAAAGGTGACAGCCCAGAGGGTAATCCCCATGGGTCTAGTCCCAGTGGAGTTAAAGTTAGCATACTCGAAATACCACACAGCCATCTCACACATTCCAAGCGCAATAACAGCGGTGATATGATAATGCAAGTGGATAATGTCTTTCCAAAACTGAACAAACCTCAAAAACCAACAAAGACCGAGTAAAAGATAAGCCAGAGACATGAAGCCATAGAGGGTCATTAGAGGGGCCATTTTTCCAGGCAGATACCCTTTAGGGTTACGCCACACTGTCCTTCCCTGAATGGTGGTGCCCTTAAGGGAAGGGTCGCAGAACATGAAGTAGAGGTAGTACATACCGGTGGCGTTGATGTCAAGGGTCGTCGTATCCATCTGGACCTGTTCATCGGTTCCCTGGAAGAAGGTTTTGATGCGCTTCGGCAACTCGAGGTTGTCGGGGTTCTTCTGGATTATCACTTCGCCGAGGTTGCAGATCCGCTCCTTCGCCAGCTTCGGATCGCAGCAGATCAAATCGGATTTCAGGTACGAACCTCCGATCCGGTTCCGATCCCGAACCTCTAGCAATATGGCCTCCACTAACCCCGTGTTCTGCTGCATCCTCCCCTGCACGATTGCGGATTCACGCGGACGTGTAAACGTCACCGTTTCGAACCTGAATCCAATTGAACGGAATCAGAAACCATAACTAACCCTAGAAATAAGAGAGTGAGCGAGTGAAGAGGAACAATACCTGATGAAGGATTTGGCCAAGAGCGCTTCGCTGCCCCCGTGGAAGAAGAAGGCGTCGGAGCGGTGGGTGAAGGGCTCGTTGGAGTAGTCGTGGATGGAGGCATTGATCGGAGTTAGTAACAGTAAGAGGAGGAGAGGAAGCGCGTGAGACTCAAACGCCGTCATCACCGTCGTCGTCGCGAAACACGAACATGCAACAATAATGTGATGCGATGCGACAGAAGCAATTGAAATTGTGAAGAAACGGAACGGAACGGAACAACAAAATTTTCAGGTTGATTACTTTCTCGTTTGGTTGGTTGAAACAAAAGTGAAAGTAAAGCTGAAAATGGTGATCGTACTTCAGTTAAATCAAAGAAAAATAAAAATTATTTTATGAAAGATTTAATTAATTTTGAATTTAAATTTTATTATAAAATAAATACAAAATTACGCAAAAAGTTAATAACTTTTGTAATTAAGATTTTGTTGAAGTGATGATGGTGTACGTGGATTTTGAGTTGAAAGATGATTGAAGTAAATTAAATGTTAAAAAAAAGAGAGGAATGAACATGACTATGTTTATTATTATTATTATTATTTTGTTGAGTTTTGACATGTTACAAGGTTAAGTTGTTATTTTTAGAGTGTAGTGATAATGACATGACAATGTATATCCAAAACAAAGATTGGTGAAAACAACTTCTTAGTGTAGTTTAAGGACAAGATTAAGGTCATATGAATATGATTATTTAAATTATCTTAATCTTAATTAATTAGCCATCGCATTAATCTATCTACCTTTTTTTTTTTACTGAAAAGTGACAAGAACTAGCAAACAAAAGTGGATGGAGAAATATTATCATAGATTGAAATGATTTTAAAAGGTTGTTGAACAATTTGAGACAAATATGGAGGATTTTGTGATTGAATTCAAAGGATTCAAACAACTTTTTTTGTTTTTCAGTGTGAACTCTTGTAAATTTATCAAACACATTTTTCAATTTGTTGGAAAATTGGTGTGCATGGACGATGATGATTCCTTGCTTTGTCTCTAATTGTGTAAGATTACCTTATGTTAAAAAAATGTTTTAATATACATAATTCATCATTAGTCCAAATCATTCGACACATGTATAAATTTCACTAAAACTTGGATTATTTCAATTAATGAAATATGGGCAAAAAATTATTAGATGCCAAATGTAAAGAAAAAAAATTTATTAAGCACTTCAAGCATCGGAAACTTAACATATTTAAGTCGTTATTTTCCAAATCCCAAAGAACATTAGTTTGAGTAGTTTTAATATATGATATAAATAATTAATATATTTCATAAAAAAGTGCTCATATACAATGAAATTATTGAGATAAATTAATACAACACACATGATTCATATTCTTAAATCATTCGATAATAATATTTTATGAATCAATGAAATTTTTTTAATACAATAATTAAAAATATTTTATTAACTTTGAGAGAACAAAGAAAATAACACAAAATTTGTAAAAGAGAGTTTCATTTCAAATTATCCATTCTTTTGCAAGATACACACTCAACTTACTATTGGGGTGATCCATAAATTTTTATATGCCAATAATCAAACATCTAAAATACAATACACATAATCAACCAACTGATATTAAATATAAATATGTGTAATCAAAATGATTCATATGAGAATTAAATTTGTACTTGTCCGAAATTATAAAATTCAAAAAACTATTACATGTTAGTTTAAGAATTTCTTATACAAAGATCAAATTCTTGAACAAGTTTTGAAGTCATAGTTTTTCTTATATAACTTAATTTTAGTTTATAATTTTACAATAGAAATGAAAGAGCTTTCTTAATCAAAGATAAGGACAAAAAGAATTACTAGTTAGACTAGAAATAAATTATTTGAAAATAACTATTAATAATTTTACATCAAATCTTTAAATCCTTGTAGGGTAGTTGTTTCACCAAGAAATGTCTCACAATTTTAACATGAATTTGGTAATGAATATGGATTTTAGAATTAGAACTTTATTATCTTTAATTTCGATAAATTAGTTTTTTTAATAATAAATTGGCATTGCAACTTGGTAACTTATTTCCTTTCTTGTTTCTTTATTTGTTTGGTATTGTGGTGTTGAAGTAGATAAAACTCTTTCATATTAAGTTATTCAAAAAATATAATTTAGATAAGATCAACTATGAAGGTTAACTTCTAACATAAATATAAAATGAATCTAGGAATATTGTATTACTTAAAAATATTTAAAGCACGAAAAGGTTAACAAAAATTTATCAATTACAAATCATATATATTATATAGGAATGTGAAGAAATTATCATGTATTACTTGTCCATGTAAAAAATTCACAATATCAATGTCGATGTAAATGTCATATACAAAAATAAAAGACAACTATCTTTATAAGGGAGTTATTATCACCAATTTTTGAAATACAATATTTTTCATATAACAAATTAAGAGATTTATGTTACTAATTTTCTCATAACAAAGTAACTGCTATTTTGATTTGATATTTAATTAATATTCAAAAGGATATGTATCATCTATAAAATAGTGTATCTTGAATAAGATACTTATTTTACACTTACAAATTGTTGTAAAAACCATTTTATCTCATATGATCAATTGAATCAAGTATATAAAACTTAAGTGAGACTTGGTGTTTATCTCAACCAATTCATCCTATTTTATATATGTACATAGGGAGGCAGAAGGCGTTTCAACCTACTAGAGGATGAAGACACTCCAACCGCGTACATAAGGAGGTCGAGGACACTTCGGCCAACAACAAATGGGAACACTTCAACCTGAATGATGGAAGTCTTCAAAAAAAGGTCAAAGAAAGCATTAAATACCATATAACAAAAATAGAGATAAGAGCAAAGAAAAGGAACATTCAAAATTATTTCCCTTATTATTGAGAGAATGGTATATACATATACATAGTACATGCAGACCATGTAAATGAAACAACTAAACTAAAACAAAATATGATTAGCTAACATGAAACGAAAGTTAACAAGGATATTAAGACATAAGATGAAATAGCAAAACTCTAAACAACTTAAGAAGGTAATTGCCTATGTGACTTAGGCCTGACTAGGTAAAATTATCAAAACCATTATAAATTGCATTATTCACGATATAATTATTATGTATTCATTTTAGTATTTATTGTTGTCTGATGCACATACCTTACTAGGGTGTCCAAGTGTCTTTGCAGACACTACCCCTTTGAATGTCAAGAACATTTTCACCTAGTACATCTCAAACAACTTCAAAAATTGGAGGATAACATCTCGAATTAGAAACACTTCTAATAGGAATTTTCAAGAGTACATATTGACCGTGTAAGCTTTTCAACAATATTTCTTTACCGTGTAAAAATAATATATTTATTGTATGTTTAGTTTTAAAAAACTTAAATATTATTTATAAGATAAACTACTATAAGATAAATTAATTTTATAATAAATACAAATTAGATAGAGTAGCCACTCGTAAAATCTTTCAAATAAACTACTTGAATAAATAAGTAACAATTAAATTAATGATTTAAATCAAAATTAAAATGTATTGAGCATGCAAAGTATTTAGTTTAGCTTTAGTATAAAAACAAATTAAATTTTGAAAATGAATATTTACTAATGAATACGGTAAATATCGCTGAAAAAAGTATTTAGCAAAATTAGAATATTAAAATATGTAATTCTTACATATGATTTGTACTTTATTTTTTTTTCTTTGAGACGTCTAGTGATTTTTATCCTAAGTCAATATTGGTGATTCTTTTTCCATAGCCAAAAAGCGAGGAAGATCTAACACAAGTATAAACATTCTATATAAAAAAAATTAAGATACAAAATTCAAAATTTGAAGTAATATATGTACATCATTTTATTCATATATTATTCTTCATGTTCATTCATGCGAGAAAAATTTTACATATTCACTCCTAGACATTAAACCTCGAACCCTGTACAACATTATTTAACTAAAGTTATTATTATAGATTGTTTTGTTGAAATAATTTAAGACAAGGATACATGATGTTATCATTAAATTCAAAGGATTCAACAAACTTTTTCTTTTTCAGTGTGAACCTTCGAAATTTCTCAAATTTTGGAAAATTGGTGTACATGGATGAAGATTCCTTGTTTGACCCCTGATTAGTGGTAGTGTGGAACCTAGCAGGACCCTTTGTCTCTTTTTGTGTAAGATTACGTTGGGTTCTTCTTCTTTTTACAATTTTTTTAAGAGTTAAATATGTTTTTACTTTCTTAATTTTCGGTAAATTTTAGAATTAGTTTATTTCAAAATTTTGAACCAATTTAGTTCTTCATCTTTTAAAACACGTGAATTTAGTCATTTTAATCAAATTTTGTTAAATTTGTTTGACATTTCATAATAGTATTTGACTTAACATTAAAGTAAAAATGTGTCAAACAGTATAAATAATTCAAATACAATTCTGAAATGTGTACGAAACATCAAATAAACCTAGTATAAATAATTCAAATACAATTCTGAAATGTGTACGAAACATCAAATAAACCTAACACAATTTGATTAAAATGATTAAATTCACGTATTTCGAAAGATGAATGACTAAATTGATATAAAGTTTCAAAATGGACTAATTTCAAAATTCACCATTTTTTTAAATAACTTTTGCCAAAAAGAATTAACTTAGAAAATATATATATATATATATATATATATATCATAACATATTATCAGTTATTCTTTTAAAATAAGTTGAACAATAACAAACATCATTATTCTAGAAGAAAGTAGTGAGAACAACTTTGTCTACACTTAGTATATACTTTAAACATGAAGGATTGGATTAAGTGTCGAAAACCATACATCGATTAAAACTAAAATTAATATATAATTTATAAATGGAGATAATTCTCATTTAACTGCAAGTAAAAATTTTATGAAAAAAAAAAGTAGATAAAAATCTATACCCACAATTCGTTGGCCACAAAGCACTGGTTTTTTAGCAGCCTGAGTAGTAAATTGAAATGGTTGGATGGTGAAGGGGTTGTTGGTGCATCATGTTTTCTATATATTTATTGTACTTTAAAAAGTACCCTCTTTCCACGACTCTTCTTTCTTTCATATCATGATCTTCTTTTCAAACTTCTAAACTCATGCTACTTGTTCACACACAATCATATTGGCTTTGGGTGGAAAAAAAAAGGTCCATTTCTGGTCACATTAAATTATTCTCTATTTCATGTTTATGAGAATAGTGTGACATATATATTGAACAATTGTAGAAGTTTCCTAGATATCACTTTCACCATTAGTTAATTGATTAATTTGGGTGTTGTTAGATTCTATGTGATGTTAGTCTTTCCTTCAAAGGTACATGCTTTCAAGGTATATACTCATCACCACTCGTTCACATTCATCTTTTCTATTATTTTTGTGTTGCTTTCATTGGACTTTGGTTTTGGAGAATATCTACAAACAAAATTTATGGCAAACAAGGCATGTTTGAGATTATTTTGTTTGCTTAGTGTGTTAAAGATCGAAATGAGACGGAATTAAACTATAAATAAGTGCAAATTTCACTAGTTTCATAAGATCAAGTTAAATTTAAAATTTATTTTTTAATATGATAATAGAGTTGTCCAAAACCTATTAGCGAGATTTATTATTTGTTAAACCTATCGTATCAGTCACTATATTAATGTCAGATCTCCTATTTAAGATATATATGTATCCGCATAACAGTAAATAAATAAATTTATATTATACAAAAGTGGGTTTGTAAAGTTGAATTTGATTTTGTAAAGTGGGTTTGTAAAGTTGAATTTGATTTTGTAAAATTAAATAAGGTTTAAAATGTATTATAAAGGAAGAAACAATCTCATGAAAACAAAGTAGAGTGAAATTGAAAATGTAGAAGATTTAATCAAAGATATGTACTACAATGATGGAGCTAGCTAAACAAAACTCTTCCAACTTTCAAGAAAAGCATGAAGCAACATTTATCCAATTAAAATTGATCTTTCACACTTTACATATAAGAAACACCACTTTCAAAATGGTCTAAGAAATTCACCAACCCAATCAATCATCAAAATCCAACAAAAGGCTGATATCATCAAGGTCAACAGAATCACACAAGGCAGAAGACATAACATCCCAGTGATCGAGTGGTAGAGTAGTGACATTATTATTATTGTGCCTTGAAGAATGATCCAAAGTGGGTTCTGGGGATAGCATGTGTTCATCAGAGTAACATGATGGAATTCTCTCCTCTTTGATCAGTGATGGTGAAGGATTAAGAGATGATAAAAATGGACACTCTTGCTTGGTTGGAGCAGGGAAGCTGTTGTTAAAACTAAGCAAAATGGAAGTGTCAGAAAGAGAATCATTGGAATCAAGTATGATTTCAGAACTTAACAAGTCATTGCATGTGTGGTGGCCAAAATATGTGGTCTTGTACAATGGAGGATCCTCTTGAATTCTTTGCACTTGTTTTGTTGCTTCACAATTCTGATCATACTTGTGAGTGCACCTGTAATAGTGCCTGCACAAGTTACAACACAATAGTTAAGGAAAATGATGCAATATAT